>ERZ1026944.2-NODE-2-length-234607-cov-88.532014_pt1 | contig 234607 bp, 203 predicted proteins | sample MGYA00519569_ERZ1026944 | MGnify/ENA primary metagenome ERZ1026944 (study PRJEB26926, sample SAMN06164618) | human gut metagenome | biome: ENVO:00009003; feature: ENVO:2100002; material: ENVO:00002003 | host: Homo sapiens | place: USA | collected 2012 ... | reverse complement strand
TGCGGAAAGGCAAAGCCCGAGCTTGTGAAAGTTTGGGCTTTGTTGTAAATAAAAACAATTTTTTCAGTTCCATATCTGGAAAAAGGAGAAAAAACGAAAAGGGTGCGCCATAGACTTATGACACACCCTCTTTTTCCTTAAAGACTTTTAAGCCATTTTTTACCAGATTTGGTACTTAACCAAATATTTAATACCAAAGCTACTACTCCAGTACCAGCCAATGTCATAATTAATGCTTCCATATCTTTACAATTTAGAAATTCTGTACCCAATCGTAGACAACAAACTTGTTGTAACTAAACCAGTAACAAAGAGCCAAACAGCAGTAGTTGTTACATCTTCTTTTAAAAACATAGTTACTACATCACCCACAACCATAGCTGTGAAAGTAGCCTTAGCCAAATCATAGAAGAATTTACTCAAGTTCTCACGGCTAGACCTTAACTTTTCTCTATCTTCCCGAGCTGTCATACGCTTTTATGTTTAAAACATTGCAAAAATACAACTTTCTTTTCAAACTAGCAAAGAAAAAGATGTTTTTTTCTGGAAATATGATAAAAAGGCTTGCTTCGGAAATGAAGCAAGCCTTTTTTGTATATGATATTTTTGATTTAGCTTACGCGATTCAACTTCTTGATGATAGAGAAGATGAAGAGGGCTGAAACCAGGCAGATACCTGCGAGAACACCCCAGATGGCAATGAGGTTGAAGTTCTGACCCCACATGATGCCAGGAATCATAACCAACTGGTTACCGATGGCTGTTGCACCAAACCAGAGACCCATCATCAAACCAGCATACTTTGGAGGAGCTACCTTCGATACAAACGAAATACCGATAGGAGAAAGCAGAAGCTCAGCGAAAGTAAGGATGAGATAGGTAGAGATGAGGAGGTTAGCACTTACACGTGTACCCTCTGTAGCAGGATCGCCCTGTGTCAAAGGAAGCTCCAGCCCCATAGAACCTACAGCCATCCATACGAAACCGAGAGCTGCAACGAGCATACCCAAACCAATCTTCTCAGGAGATGTAGGCTCCTTGCCTATCTTGTGAAGCCATGAGAACAAAGCAACGCTCACTGGTGTCAATGCCACTACATAGCATGGGTTGAACTGCTGGAAGATAGGAGCCTCAACATCTACGGCACCTTCAAGGTTGCTGTACTTGTAGAAGAGGAAAGCGATGGCAGCAACAATGACACCAAGAGAGATGCCCTTACCCTTGCCAGTCTTGCTCTGTGCCAGACCGAAGCAACCGTAAACCACGAAGATGCAGGCTACGAGGTTGGTCACATCGAATGCCATTGACTGCAAGCCCTCAGATGTCTTCTGAGTATAGTCGCGTGCAAAGAGTGTCAATGTATTACCATTCTGGTGGAAAGCCATCCAGAAGAAGATAACCACAGCAAATACGAGACAGAGGCAGATGATGCGCTCCTTGGTCTCAGCCTTGGAAAGCTCATTAGTCTCCTTAACCGGAGTCTTGTCGTCCTTACCCTTGGTCTCAGAAGCAAGCACGTGCTTGTATGTAAAGCTGAAGGCATAGTAGATGGCGATACTGATGATAAGCGAAGCACATGCCACTGCGAATGCAAAATGATATGAATCCTCTACAGATACACTCAGACTCTCCTGCGCCCACTTCATAATCTTGATGGCTGCTGTAGGAGCGAACATGGCGCCAATGTTGATAGCCATATAGAAGAGAGAGAAACCGGAATCACGGTTGCTGGCATACTGTGGCTCGTCGTAGAGACGACCTACCATCACCTGCAGGTTACCTTTGAACAAGCCGGTACCCAAAGCGATGAGGATAAGCGAAATGCCCATGGCAGCAATGGCAACGGTGTCTTTGCCAAGAGGAAGCGAAAGCACAAGGTAGCCGATGAACATAATGAAGATACCCGTGGTAACCATACGTCCAAAGCCAAACTTGTCGGCTGCGATACCGCCGATGATAGGGAGGAAATAAACCATCATCAGGAAGGTAGAGTAAATTGTACTTGCCAATCCGGTTTCAAAACCGAAGTTAGCCTGCAAATAGAGCAAGAACACTGCAAGCATGGTATAGTAACCGAAACGCTCACCCGTGTTAGCCAAAGCTAAGGCCCACAGACCTTTTGGTTGATTTTCAAACATAATTTTTTGTTATTTTATAATTTTATTATTTAGTTATTCTTTTCTCGCAAATTCTGTGCAAAGATACACAAATTATTCCATATTTCAAACTCAATGCCTAAAAATCGTTATATCAAATACCATTTTTATATTCAAAAACGTCTAAATTTCTAAAAAACAGACAAATAATGCAAAAGTTTTCCATTTCTATTACAACAAGATTGCGTTTTTTTTTGTACCTTTGCAGCCCGAAACCGTAAAGGTGGATTCCGACAGTATAAATATTGGATTAAAACAAAAAAGAAAGGTAAAAGGATATTTATGAGACAACTTAAGATTAGCAAGAGTATAACCAATCGTTCCAGTGAAGCACTCGACAAGTACTTGGTGGAGATTGGTAGAGAACCTATGGTCTCTATTGATGAGGAGATTGAGCTGGCCCAGAAGATTCGCAAAGGCGGTCGTGAGGGTGAGCGTGCCAAGGAAAAACTGGTCAAGGCAAACCTCCGATTCGTTGTATCTGTTGCTAAACAATACCAGCATCAGGGTTTGGGTCTGACAGACCTCATCGACGAGGGAAACATCGGTTTGGTAAAGGCTGCAGAGAAATTTGATGAAACTCGTGGTTTTAAGTTCATCTCATACGCAGTATGGTGGATTCGCCAGAGTATCCTCCAGGCTATCGCTGAGCAGAGCCGTATCGTTCGCCTGCCTTTGAACCAGGTAGGTGCATTGAGCAAGATCAGCGCCGAAATCAGCAAGTTCGAGCAGGAAAACCAGCGCAAGCCTTCTGTTGCAGAGTTGGCACAGATTACCAAGATGGAGGAAAGCAAGATTGACCAGACCATTAAGGCAGACAACCACCACATGAGTATTGATGCTCCATTCGGTAGTGATGACGATGACAATGCGATGGTAGATGTGATGGCTTCAGGTGATGATAGCCGTACTGACAAGGGTGTTGACTTCGAGTCTATGGCGAGCGAGCTCCAGCGCGTATTGGCAACAGTATTGAAGGAACGCGAACGCAAGATTCTCTGCTACTGCTATGGCATCGGTTGCCACGAGAAGGGTTTGGAAGAAATCGGAAGCGAATTCAACCTCACTCGTGAGCGTGTTCGCCAGATTCGCGAGAAGAGTATCATCAAGCTCCGTGAAAGCGGAAAGATCAAGATCTTGATGAAATACCTGGGATAATTCTGAAACAGAAACCAAGAATTAAGAAACAGAAATTCTGAATTCTGAAATAGGAATTCAATCCATATCGAAGACGAGAGAAAAATAAATAAAGCTCAGTTGTGTTACCCACAACTGAAACAAAAAGGGCAATCAGTTGGTTCATCCCAATCTGATTGCCCTTTCTCTTTTTACACACACGCCCTGAAAGGGCAAAAGCTCCTAGCCCAGGGCAACACCCTGGGTTGTCATAGGTGCTAACCTGTCGCCCTGAAAGGGCAAAAGCTTTATTCACAATTAATTGTTAACGAAGTTTCCAAACTTATCAATCAATCCGTTTACTCCGTCTCTCACCGCCTCGAAATATGGATACTCATCTCTCAGACAGATTTCATCATAAAGGAAATCAGCCACGATGGTATCCTTTCCGTCAGGCATCACGAGTCCCATCTTGCCATTCTTCTCTGCAATAACCGGCATGATGCTCAGGTCATCATTATAGATATAGCAAGTGCGGAGGAAATCATAGACAGGCTGAAGCATCACGTTGCCCTGATGATCTTTCATGCCAAATTTGCCGTTTTCCTCGAAGACCTCATGGTAACGGATATACTTCTCCTTCAAGCGATGATAATAGAACACCATCTTACGCTTGTCGTTCACAAAGTCGAGCATATACTGGAAGGTATCACAGTAGTTAGCCACCGAACGGACGAGAATCATCTTCAGATCCAGTCCATCCAAAGCCTTGCGATTCAAATCTATATACTTGGCAATCGCCTTCTCTTTCTCTGTGACAGAGAGGCTCGCCAGCTTTTCCTCAAACTTGAGCATAGCCTGTTTGGTTCCCGACATACCCTTGATATATCGGTGAATCTGCCTACTCATTTCAGAACAGATAAACTTGTCTATTTCCTGCTGCTCAATTGGGTCAGCATATTCCTTAATCAATGATTCAGGTGTAGCGTTCATGGTTATTTCCTTTCTTTTAGTTTATGGAGATTCCCCCCGTGAACTTGGAAGGGAAATCTCCTGTTAGTATTATTTCTTCACATTAGGCTGCTGTAATCCATAGCCCTTTCTCTTATCTTCCAACAAGAGGAGGAAGGAGATGACAATAGCAATCACACCAAAGGCTGCAAATATGGTCATCGTCTCTGTATAGTCGATGACACCATCGGCACCCGTGTTAGCCTGATTCACCTTACCGATCCATACTGGAATAAGAGCCAGTCCGATATTCTGGATATAGAAGATAAGGGCGTATGCAGTTCCTAAGAGTTTCATTGGGATAATCTTTGGTACAGAAGGCCACATAGCTGATGGTACCAGACCAAAAGCTACGCCAAGGATGAGCATCATCACGATGGCAAGCACCCATGAGTTGAGTGGAAGGGCAAATACTACGTGTACCAGTGTCAGGAGGCAACTGCCGATAATCATCAGCGTGGCACCCTTGCCATACTTGTCGTATATGCTACCAAAGAACGGTGTAAGGAAGATAGTACCGAATGGCAACATCGCAGGAATCAGACCTGCCAAATTAGCATCGACACCATACTTGAAAATCATCAACTTGGTTGCAAACTTCAGGAATGGGAATACACCTGCATAGAACATCAGGCAAAGGAAAGCCACATACCAGAAACCTGTTGTCTTGAACAGACCACCCAAGTCTGAGAACTTGAAACCTTCTTCCGGCTCTGTAGCCGCTGCAGCTGCTGCAGCATCCTCCTTCTTGTCCATCACACAATATACAAGATAAACAAGTACACCAGCACAAAGCAAAACTGCACCCAAAGCAATAGAAGCAGACACACCGCCCATTGCCTTTGCAAAAGGAAGAGAGAAGCCCAGGGCAGCGGCTGTTCCCAAACGGGCCGTAGCCACCTGCACACCCATTGCCAGAGCCAACTCATGACCCGTAAACCATTTCACAATGACCTTGCTCACTGTGATACCGCATATCTCGCAGCCCACTCCATAGATGGCAAAGCCAAGTGCAGCGATCACTACCTGTGTGCTGTAAGTACCGAAGAATGGTACTACTACCGATCCGGCAAACTCATGACCTACGGCATACCATTTCACCAAGGCTCCACCAAACATCAAAACGGTGGAGAGGATACCTGTAAAACGGATGCCAAACTTATCGAGGATAAGTCCACCGAAGAAGAGGAGCAGGAGGAATACATTAAAGTATCCGTAGGCTCCAGAGAAGAAGCCATATTCATCCGAACTCCATCCGAGTCCAAGACCATTCTCAGCCCCCTTGGCAGCTGTCAAGAGAGGCTCCAGTGGAGACATTACATCTGTAAAAAAGTAACCGAACATCATCGTGACGCTCACGATGAAGAGGGCGGTCCAGCGAGCTGACTTCGAGTCGCTCAATTTCATCTGAATTTTTTCTGTTGTACTCATTTTATATTATTACTTATTTTTCCATAACCATCATCGGAAGTTACTTTCTCTTCACATTCTTCGTTCTTGAAATATCAAAGAGATAAGATACCTTGAACACAATCTGTCCGTAGTTACTTTTTCCGAAATAATCTCGTTTGGATGAACCATAGATATTACCCAGTCCATAATAGTAGCGAGCCTCAGCCAGAATGTGTCCCACTTTCGGGATACTGTACTCTGCACCCAAACCCAGGGCGATACCATAATCCAGCTTATTCTCTACTGCCATCGTATCTTGTGCCACTACCATACTTACCCGGTCATTATCTGTCTTAGGCATATTCTTCACGTCGAAGTTGGTAGTCTGAGAATCGTTAAGGTAGAGTCCGAACTGCGGACCGGCATTCACGAAGATGTTCAAGCCTCTCTCTTCCCTACCCCAAGCCAAGTGAGCGAAAACAGGTACCTGGATATAATTGATGGTACGGCTGTAAGCCATCGGCTGCTTGGTTTCGGTGATGATGACAGGCTGGTTGTCGATGTCGAGAATATCCTCTTTCCATCCCACCTTGGCATAGTTGACCTCTGCATAGATGGAACAGATGGTCTTGAAGTACTTCTCGCAAGTATATTTCACCGAGAGTCCGGCAGTCATTCCTCCATGCTGCTTCTGCTGAACCTCCGGTTCGAATCCTACAGAGCTGAGCACATAGCCACCGTTGAATCCGATGGAAAAATCGTTGCGATGCTCACCTATCTGAGCCTGTGCCGAGAGTCCTCCCCAAAGGAGAAGTCCCATCAACAGCGCCCCTATCTTGACTTTATTCATTCTTTCTTTTCTTACTATAAACGATTAACTATAAAAAACTACCGGTCCTAGTAATTCACTGATTCAATCTGATGATTGAAGGTGTAGTGAATCAACTGGAAGTTCTTGTTCTTGTATCCACCCTTTGTCGTTTTCACGAAATGCAATGGAGTCTGCACTGGCTGATAGTTCACCTGCTGGCGTTCACCCGTAAACTCCTTGCCCTTCTTCTTGATACCCTGGATGAAGAACATACCATGATCATAACCCGTGATGGCGAAGCGAGGCTGCGCAATCATCATCGGCTGATGGAACCATCCCTCGTATGCCTTCTCCAGGTTCTGCGTTCTTTCGGCTACCGGATTGTAATAGAAGGTAGAAGGGATATAAGTATCGTACTTATAGAATCGCTCCAGATTGTACTTGGCGTACATCAACCACTCCGTATAGCCGAAGAGAGAGATAGATGCACCCGGATACTTGCTGTCAAACTCATCCAGTTTGTTGAGTACGGCAGTCAACTGTGGCGAACGGCCCGTATTCAGGATTACCACATTCTGCTTGCTTGGCAGGAAAGCCTTGGCAAACTGGTCGATGCTTGAGCTCACATTGGTGATACTATAGTTGATGTTTCTCTTCTCCAACTCCTTGCGAAGTCCGAAAGTGAAAGCTCCCTTACGCGAAGTAGAATCATTGCAATCTACAAAGATTGGATGCACATTGGTAAATCTGTTCAGGAAAGCCTTGATGGTGCACTCGTTCAATGTTTCAGGACTCTGATATACCTGGAAGATTTCCTTGTTGCGCTCCACATCGTCACCGCTGATGGAGAAAGGAATCACGAGCTTGATGCCATAGGTCTTGCAGAAGCCGGCAAGCGGAGCCACCTGCTTGGAATAAAGCGGACCGAAGATGATATCACATGTATTGGCTCCCTCCTGCAACAAGGTGGCGCGGATATCAGCGTCTATCGGCACGTTCCATGCATGTACATCGGTAGAGATGCCCTTCTTTTTCAGATAATTGCAAGCCATCAGGAGTCCACGATAATACTCCACCATACGCTTGCCATCACCATCCACATCATGCAAAGGCAACATCACGCCAATCTTCACCGCATCACTAGCCGCCACCTTCTGCTGAGCGGCAGCGGTTCCAGCTACAGCCGGTTTGCTGGAAGCAACAGCATTCTTATCCTCCTTCTGTGCCTTTTTAGGCGCATTAGGATTCTGCTGGTCGCTGGCAAAAGGAATAAAGAGGGTAGTTCCCTTCTGAAGCATGTAACCTTCCTGCTTCATCTCAGGGTTTGCCTCCATCAGTTCCGGCAGACTCAATCCATACTTATTGGCAATACCAAAAATAGTATCCTTTTTCTTCACTGTGTAGATGTCTCGCCATTTCGTTGTCTGAGCAAAGATACCAACACTGAGCATGAGCCCCACAATCATCAAGAAATATCTTATGTTTCTTTTCATATCTTCCTGTTTTTAATGTTTATATGATCCTAAAATCTTGCCGTAACCGACATGATTTAAAGTTTTCTCCTGCAAAAATACAAAAAATCTCGCATCTAGCGCAATATCTCTCAGCTTTTTATTATCTTTGCACAAATAATTTGCAAAATGAGACAAAAAATAGGATTACTTGGTGCCTTATTGGCACTTTTTACCCCTCCAATGATGGCACAGGAAGAAATCGGAGATGAGGAAGACACAAAGACCAGTGTCCTCCTGATGCCGAACGCATTCTCGCCAAACGGAGATGGCATCAACGACATCTACAAGCCCAAGGAGGGTTACCAGAACATCAAGGAGTTTCATGCCTATATATATAATAGGTGGGGACAGAAACTCTTTGAGTGGAGCGACCCTGCCACGGGATGGGATGGAACATACAATGGAAAGCCGGTTAAGGAGGGGGTCTATTTCTGTCTGGTCAAGGCAAAAGGAGCAGATGGCAAGACCTATCAGATTAAAAGAGATGTCAACCTGCTCAGAGGCTATACAACAGAACAATACAGTAACAATTAAGTGAGCGGAAATTAGAATATGAATTCAGAAGAAAAGATAAATGTATGGGGCGCCAGAGTACACAACCTCAAGAACATTGATGTTGAGATTCCACGCGACTCCCTCACCGTGATAACCGGACTTTCGGGTTCGGGCAAGTCGTCGTTGGCTTTCGATACCATCTTTGCAGAGGGGCAGCGCCGCTATATCGAAACGTTCTCTGCCTATGCCCGCAACTTCCTGGGCAATATGGAGCGTCCGGATGTAGATAAGATTACCGGTCTGAGTCCGGTCATCAGCATCGAACAGAAGACCACCAACAAGAACCCTCGTTCTACCGTAGGCACCACAACAGAGATTTACGATTATCTCCGTCTGCTCTTTGCCCGTGCCGGTACAGCCTACAGCTACCGCAGCGGTGAAGAGATGGTGAAATACACCGAAGAACAGGTCATCGATATGATTCTCGATGAATATGCCGGAAAGGCAATCTTCCTGCTGGCTCCTCTGATTCGCCAGCGCAAGGGACATTATCGCGAACTCTTCGAGAGTATGCGCCGCAAAGGTTATCTCTATGTACGTGTGGATGGAGAAATCCAGGAAGTGGTAAGCGGAATGAAGCTCGACCGATACAAGATGCACAACATAGAAGTTGTCATCGACAAGCTCGTGGTGAAGGAAGCCGATGAGGAACGCATCCGCAAGAGCGTAGCTACCGCCATGAAGCAGGGCGATGGCATGGTGATGGTGATAGAGAAAGGGGAAAAGACGGGTAAGAACTTCTCAAAACGCCTGATGGATCCAGTTACCGGTATAGCCTACCAGGATCCGGCACCTAATATGTTCTCGTTCAATTCGCCGGAAGGCGCCTGCCCTCACTGCAAGGGTCTGGGAAAGGTAAACCAGATAGATATCAAGAAGGTGATTCCGGATGACAGCCTGAGCATCTACGAAGGTGGAATCGCCCCTCTCGGCAAATACAAGAACCAGATGATTTTCTGGCAGATTGAGTCTTTGCTCGAGAAATATGACCTGAAACTCAAGACTCCTATCGCAGAGATTCCGGGAGATGCCATGCAGGAAATCCTCTATGGATCACTGGAAAACGTAAAGATCGGTAAAGAGAAGGTGCATACCTCTTCGGATTACTTCTGCGCATACGATGGCATCATCGACTATCTGCAGAAGGTGATAGAGAATGACGAGAGTGCGGCAGGAAAGAAATGGGCTGACCAGTTTATATCTACCATCGAATGTCCGGAGTGCCATGGACAGCGACTCAAGAAGGAATCGCTCGCCTTCCGCATCTGGGACAAGAATATATCGGAAGTTGCCAACCTCGACATCGACGAACTGCGCGACTGGCTCGAACAGGTGGAAGTTCACCTCCCTTCCATGAAGGCAAAGGTGGCTCACGAAATCATCAAGGAGTTGCGCTCACGTGTCAACTTCCTCCTCGATGTGGGTCTGAACTATCTCTCACTCAATCGCCAGTCGGCGTCACTCTCTGGTGGTGAAAGCCAGCGCATCCGTCTTGCTACCCAGATTGGCAGCCAGCTCGTCAATGTGCTCTACATCCTCGATGAGCCAAGTATCGGTCTGCACCAGCGAGACAACGAGCGACTCATCAACAGCCTGAAGGAATTGCGCGACCTGGGTAATACCGTCATCGTAGTAGAACATGATGAGGATATGATGCGAGCTGCCGACTGGATTGTAGATATCGGTCCGAAGGCAGGCAGAAAGGGAGGCGAAGTGGTTTTCCAGGGTACTCCGAAAGAGATGCTGAAGACCGACACCATCACTGCCCAGTATCTGAATGGCAAGATGGCAATAGAGATTCCTGAGCATCGCCGCAAAGGAAACGGCAAGAGCATCACCATCCGTGGAGCCAGGGGCAACAACCTGAAGGGAGTAGATGTAGAGTTCCCGCTCGGCAAGCTCATCGTAGTAACGGGAGTCAGCGGATCGGGTAAATCAACGCTGATCAATGAAACCCTGCAGCCTATCCTCTCCCAGCACTTCTACCGTTCCCTGAAGAAGCCGATGCCATACGACAGCATCGAGGGCATTGAGAATATCGACAAGGTAGTGAATGTGGATCAAAGTCCAATCGGCAGAACCCCTCGCAGTAATCCAGCCACCTACACAGGTGTGTTCAGCGATATCCGCTCGCTGTTTGTGGGTCTTCCAGAAGCCAAGATCCGTGGTTACAAGCCAGGTAGATTCTCCTTCAACGTGAAGGGTGGCAGATGCGAAGCGTGTGGCGGAAATGGATACAAGACCATCGAGATGAACTTCCTGCCAGATGTCTATGTACCTTGTGAGGTATGCCACGGCAAGCGCTACAACCGTGAAACGCTGGAGGTAAGATACAAGGGAAAGAGCATCGCCGATGTACTGGACATGACCATCAACCAGGCAGTAGAGTTCTTCGAGAACGTGCCTCAGATTCTCAACAAGATCAAGGCATTACAGAGTGTAGGATTGGGTTACATCAAGTTGGGACAGAGCTCCACTACCCTCTCGGGCGGAGAAAGCCAGCGTGTGAAACTTGCTACCGAACTATCCAAACGTGATACCGGCAAGACGCTCTATATCCTGGATGAGCCAACCACCGGTCTTCATTTCGAAGACATCCGCATTCTGATGGATGTACTTCAGAAACTGGTAGATAGAGGCAATACGGTGATTATCATCGAGCACAATCTGGATGTCATCAAGCTCGCCGACTGGCTCATTGATATGGGTCCCGAAGGTGGACGAGGTGGAGGTCAGCTTCTCTTTGCCGGCACACCGGAAGAGATGGCAAAGAGCAAGAAAGGCTATACCTACAAATTCCTGGCACCCTTGCTGAAGAAGAAATAATCAGTCAGATTTCTCAAGTTCAGAAGTTAAAGGAGTTAAAGAATAAGAAACAAGAATCCCGATTTCCGGGACTTTGCTCACTGGATGCAAAGTTTAGGAAATCGGGATTTTATATTTTAATCTTCGTCTGCGAATTCATTCAAGGTATAAGCACTACTGCCATCGAAGCAGTGGGTACATACCTGGCACTTAGGCAAACCGATAGCTTCCACGAGCTGCTCGATGGTATTGAACTTCAGTGTAGTCAATCCAAGCTGGTTGGCAATCTCATCCACCATTCTCTGATATTCAGGAGAACCTGTGGTAGCATACTTCTCCAGATTCTTGTTGGCATCACCCTCAAACTTCTCGATGATTCTGCGGGTAATCAACTCCATATCACTCTTGGAAGAAGTAAAGTTGATGAAAGGACAGCCATAAACCAATGGAGGACAAGCGATACGCATGTGGCATTCCTTCAAACCAGCCTGATCAAAGAGCACCTTCACATTGTCGCGAAGCTGGGTACCGCGCACGATACTGTCATCGCAGAACAACACACGCTTACCCTTCAACATAGCCTTGTTAGGAATCAGCTTCATCTTGGCTACCAAAGAGCGCATGCTCTGGTTGCTAGGTGTAAAGCTTCGAGGCCAGGTAGGAGTATATTTGGCAATACAACGCTGGTAAGGCACGCCCTTACCGGCAGCATATCCCATCGCCATACCTGTACCAGAATCAGGAATACCACTGCAGCAATCTACCTCTACATCATCTGTCTTGGCAAGATTGAAGCCATTGGAAAAACGAGCTTCCTCTACATTCTTGCCCTCATAGGTAGAAGTTGGGAATCCATAATATACCCAGAGGAAAGAACAAACCTGCATTTTCTTGTTGGCAGGACGGATCTGCTCCATACCCTCAGCAGTAATCTTCACGATTTCGCCAGGACCTACCTCGTGTGCTGTCTCGAAGTCAAGGTTAGGGAATGAAGTGGTCTCACTGGAAGCTGCATAAGCTCCCTCCTTCTTACCTATAATAATAGGTGTACGTCCCCAACTGTCGCGGGCACAGATGATACCATCCTCTGTAAGGATCATCATGGTGCAGGAACCCTTGATATGATGGAAAACGTTCTCGATTCCCTCGCGGAAATTCTTGCCCTGGATGATGAGAAGAGCCACCAATTCGGTTGGGTTGGTACTTCCTGAAGACATCTCTGCAAAGTGCATGTTCTTATCCAACAGGTGCTGAGTAAGTTCATCCTTATTTAATATCTTGGCTACTGTGCAAATGGCAAAGCGACCAAGATGAGAATTCATGATCAATGGCTGCGCATCTGTATCGCTAATCACACCGATACCTGATGTCGCACCCTCGAATTTGTCAAGTGTAGGTTCAAACTTCGTTCTAAAATAAGAACTTTCTAAGTTGTGGATAGAGCGCACGAAGCCCTTCTCACTACTGTAGGTTGCCAAACCGCCTCGGCGTGTACCGAGATGTGAGTTGTAGTCGGTGCCGTAGAAAAGGTCTGCGACACAGCTTTTCTTGGAAATAGTTCCGAAAATGCCTCCCATAAGAGTATAATTCTATGTTTTATGTTTGAAATATGGGTGCAAAGGTAATATAAATCCAGAAAATATGCAAAACTTTTTGCGATTTTTCTACATTTTTATATATATCGTTTCCCTTTGCACCCCTAATTTCTGCTAAAAATCGGCTAAATATCTACTAATAAGACGACTGCTCCTAGAACTTGTATTGCAAACCCAGACTCATATCAAAGGTTTTAGACTTCACATCGTCATGATATGAGTAATGGGTATCACGCCAATAGTTGGACACGTTGAAGTCCAGGTTCAGCCGATTGGACAGCGCCAGACCGAAGCGGGCATTCAGCACCAGCAGAGATGCATTTCCCTTGTCGCCCTGGGCATTGAGATAGAGCGGATCGGTCGTTGCCAGATCCTTTCCCTCATATCCCTTCCAGGTAAAGATGCGATAATAGTCGGCACCTATCTGGAAGGTAGCTACCTTGCCGAACTCCATGAAACTGATAGCCTTCACGCTATAACCGCTACCCATGTTGTAGTCGCGGTCTATCACATTATAATAATCGGTCAGACTTCCACCCAGCAGGATACCATCCAGGAAGACACGCTGCTCAAACCTGGTGAGATTGCCCACCTGAGGGAAGCGGTAGATGATGCCAGGACCGAAAGAGGCAGCCTCAGATATGCGGTAAGGCACCAGACTGGTACCATCCTTCACCGGCTGCGAATCGTAATAGTTGAAGTGCTGGAAGATACCGAACTCCATCTCCGTGCCCTTGCTCACCTCCACCGGTACACTCCACAATCTTCCCAGAAGATGCAGACCGGTAATCAGAGGCTGGTTGCTGCTCAGGCCGAAAGTGGCATCCAATGTGAAGTAGTCGTATGGCTTGGTGGTTTCGCCATCAAACGGATCGCCATAAACCAGATTGAAACGGACGTATGGATTGCCCTCACCACGGAACAGCGTATTGTTGTCTGCGAGGTATCTGTAACCTGCCGATGCAAAGAAACTGACAGGACTGCGCTGGTAATCGTGATATTTATAATATTTGCCTCTCACCCGCCAGGCATCGCCACTCAAGATTCGATTCAATCCCTTGATCGGACAGATGAGGGTTCCCAGAAACTCTCGCATGAAACGAGGGAAACCAGACAGGCGGTCATCAAATACCAGATTGCTCACACGATGCGTCACCTCTCCGATGGCAATACCACCAAAAGTAGTAGCCATCAGGTCGTTGATGGCAGGCGGTTCTATCTCGCAGGTGGTCTCCCACATCAAGCTTCCACAGAAAGAGTATGGCACCGATTCCCAGAAATTCATGCCATGACTTCTTGCAGCATTGAAATAGAGTCCGCCATGGTATGGATGGGCAAACAGATTAGTAGAGAACTGGTCGTTATCCCAAACAAAACCCGTTTCTATATTGTGCTTGATGCTATGGAAGGAAATCTTGGCAAACTCCTCGTTCATCACAAACTGGTCGAAGCATTGCACACCCACATTGATGGCAAAAGCTTCCAAGGCAGCCTTCCAAGGATGCTTCTTCTGTCGCTCTGGATCATCGAAGGCAAAAATGGTTCCTTCCTTCCATGCCTCCATATCATATTCATTCTCCTTCCTGCCAGACACATTCCCAAAAGATGAAGTGCGCTGGAGGCGCACAGCTAAACCAGCCTCTACGATGGCACGACGGCGATACCTGCCACCATGATAATAATGGGTATCACCATAACCCACAGTGGCAAAGGCACTGGTGTATCTGCCCAACTGATAGTCGGCATTGATGCGAGCCTGAAGAGAATAGAGCCGTTCCGGCTTATCCTGAGAATGTTCCTGGAATGATTCTACGTGATAGAAACCAAGATCACCACTCAGGGAGAACTTAGGTGATAACTGGAAATACTGACCGATGCGATAGAACAAGGCACCCGAAAATTTCTCATCCAATCCGAAATAATGGGTTCCGATACCCAGGATATTATACGTACTCCGGTTGCGGAATCTGACGGCAAGATTGGCTTTGGTAGCAGAACCGCCATAAAACATATAGTCGATACGCGTCTTTGGGTTCACATTCACCAGTCCTATCTTATGGGCTACAGTATCCCGGCTATAATTGATGACACCAATCTGCACACCACGAGGATGGCTAAGACAAACATTCAACAAACCAATCTGAGAACCATTCAGGGTATCAGCATAATTGTAGCCGCCCAACTGCATGCCACGCATATAGGAAGAGCTGACGTTGGCAGCTGCAATCTGCAAACCTCTCTTCATACCCATGGAAATATTGGAAAGTCCACTCAGCTGTACGCCGCGGAACGGAGAACTGGATACATTATTAAATAAAGACAACTGCACGCCATTGCCACCCTTCACCACATTGGAAACACCCGAAACCTGCACACCGCGCATATCATCGCCCACCGAATTGATGATACCAGCCAGGCTCACACCACGCATCTGCTGGCGAACCACACTGGAAAAGACACCTATCTGGGCACCCCTGAGTGTATCGGGCGAGCAAAACAGAGACACGTTGCCAGAACTATACCCTTGGGCATAGATAGACTGACCTCCTAGCGAGAGTCCCATCAAAAGGGCAATAATCTTTCTCTTATTATCCATATACCTATCAAATTCAAAATGGCGAGAAGTCAGGATGACTTCTCGCCGAGAAATTGCATTATTCAAAGTTGGAGCTAAATAATGCATCAAAAAATATCTTTCAGAGGAATATGCAGGCGAAGACTTCTCCCCCACACATTCATATAAAGTTCAATTGCTTTTATTAATCCAGGTTCAAGCTCTTCTTGATAGCCTCGATCTTATCCATTGCAGCAGCTGTGCAGCGGTTGTAGCAGCCAGCGCATTTGAATGAAGGATCCTTTACCTCAATATAGAACTTGATCTTAGGCTCTGTACCAGAAGGACGAACGCTTACCTTGGTATTGTCATCGCAGAACCACTGGAGTACATTGCTTGTTGTAGGCATATCGAGCTTCTCTACACTGCCGTCAGCATGCTTAGCCTCCAAGCTCTGGTAGTCCTTCCAGGTAACAATCTTGCTGCCACCCAACTCCTTTGGAGGGTTAGCACGGAAGTCTGCCATCATCTGCTTGATCTCGTCAGCACCTGTCTTACCTGGGCGAACCACGTTTACTGTAAACTCCTTACTGAAGCCATACTCTGCATAGATCTGCATCAGGAGATCGTAGAGAGTCTTGCCCTGATCCTTAGCCCAGGCAGCAATCTCGCAAATCAGGCAGATAGATGCAGGAGCATCCTTATCACGTACCTTGTCGTATGGCAAGAAGCCGAAGCTCTCCTCACCACCACCGATATACTGCTGCTTGCCCTCAGAGATAGCAATCTCGCGTGCAATCCACTTGAAACCGGTGTAGCAGTCGCGCAACTCTACGTTATTCTTCTTGGCAATCTCAGCAATCACCTCTGTTGTAACGATGGTCTTTACGAGGAAGTCTGTTGGCTTCAACTTACCCAACTTCTTCTTGTTCTCGATGATATAGTAGCAGAACATCATGGCTGTCTGGTTACCGTTGATGATCATCCACTCGCCCTTGTCATCGCGGCAAACGATAGCCAAGCGGTCTGCATCAGGGTCAGTAGCAACCACGAGGTCAGCGTTCAACTTGGTACCGAGCTTCATACCGAGAGTCATAGCCTCAGCATTCTCTGGGTTAGGAGAAACCACTGTAGGGAAGTTGCCATCTACAACCATCTGCTCAGGAACTACATTGATGTTCTGGAAGCCCCAAGAACGCAAGCAGAGAGGTACGATGACACGACCTGTACCATGCATAGCTGAATAAACGATATTGAGGTCCTTCTGACGGTTGATAACATCCTGGTCAATCATAGCAGAATGAACGGCTGTCATATAGTCGTAATCCATCTCACCACCGATGATCTGAATCTTATCCCAGTTAGCCTCAAACTTCACCTGGTCGATAGTAACCTTGTTCACCTCCTCGATGATACCAGTATCGTGTGGAGCCAGAACCTGAGCACCATCACTCCAGTAAGCCTTGTAACCGTTGTACTCCTTAGGGTTGTGAGAAGCAGTAACGTTGACACCAGCCTTGGCACCGAGCTCGCGGATAGCGAATGAAATCTCTGGTGTAGGACGGAGGCTCTCGAAGAGATAAGCCTTTATACCATTAGCAGAGAAGATGGCAGCAACAGTCTCTGCGAAGAGACGAGAGTTGTTACGGCAGTCATGGCCTACAACAACAGAAAGGTTCTCCTCACCTGGGAAAGCCTTGAGGATGTAGTTAGCAAAGCCCTGTGTAGCCATACCAACGATATATTTGTTCATTCGGTTGGTACCTGCGCCCATAATACCGCGCAAACCACCAGTACCGAACTCCAGGTTCTGATAGAAAGCATCTACGAGTGCTGACTTATCCTCAGCCTCGAGCATTGCCTTTACTTCGTTACGAGTTTCTTCGTCAAAAGCAGGTGTGAGCCACTGCTGTGCTCTTTCTTCACACTGCTTAATCAATTCTGCGTTATTAGCCATAGTTTGATTCTATTTTGTTATTAATAATATTCAACCAGAGGGTTGTGCCCGAAAACAGCACAATATTTCTCTTTTTGCGTACAAAGATATATAAAATATTCGAGAAACCAAACAAGATTGGAGTTTTTTTTGTATTTTTGCACATTGAAACAAAAAAGTAATAAAAAATAGGCTTATGGAATTATATTATACTGGCGTCATCATCGCCGTTTCCACCTTTTTAATAATAGGACTCTTCCACCCTATTGTCATCAAGGTAGAGTATTATACGGGCACCCGCTACTGGTGGGTGTTCCTGGTTGCGGGTATTATCAGCGTGGGTGCAGCCTTCCTGGTTGCGAATGTTCTCTTCTCTGCCCTTCTCGGTGTGCTGGGTGCTTCCTGTCTCTGGAGCATCGGGGAACTCTTCGAACAGAAAGAACGCTGCGAGAAGGGATGGTTCCCTAAGAACCCGAAGCTGGAAAAGAAAGGATACTATAAAAGTTAATCGTTTACAGTTAATAGTTTATAGCTTACCATTTAGAAGATGAAAACTGAACTGATATTGGTCGGCAAGACCGTAAACAAGCATTTTATTGCGGGCATCAAGGATTATGCCGAGCGCATCACCCACTATATGCCCTTCAATATAACAACGATTCCGGAGCTCAAGAACACCAAGAGTCTCAGCGAACAGCAGCAGAAGGAACGGGAGGGCGAACTGATTCTAAAACTGATTCAGCCATCCGACTCCGTGGTGCTGATGGATGAGCACGGACAAGAGTTCCGAAGCATCGAGTTTGCCAAATGGATAGAGCGCAAGCAGGCTACAGCCAGGAGACTCGTTTTTATCATCGGGGGTCCTTACGGATTCTCGCAGGCTGTATATGACCGCGCCAACGAGAAGATCTCCCTTTCCAAGATGACCTTCTCGCATCAGATGGTACGCCTCATCTTTACAGAAGCGCTCTATCGCGCATGTACTATTATAAAAGGCGAACCTTATCACCATGAATAAGGGTAAAAGGTAAAAAGGTCCCAAGTCTTAATCTTAAAGGTAAAAAAAAGAAAATGGGGAAAGAAAAATATATAGAGATCAAGGGGGCGAGAGCCAACAACCTGAAGAATATCGACGTGAAGATACCGCAAGGCAAGTTTGTTGCCATTACGGGAGTCTCCGGGTCGGGCAAGTCTTCATTGGCTTTCGATACCTTATATGCCGAGGGACAGCGCCGGTATGTGGAGTCGCTGTCTTCGTATGCCCGCCAGTTTCTGGGCAGAATGAGCAAACCGGAATGTGATTTCATCAAGGGATTACCTCCTGCCATCGCCATCGAGCAGAAGGTGATTTCCCGAAACCCACGTTCTACCGTGGGCACCAGCACGGAAATCTACGAATACCTGCGCCTGCTCTTCGCCCGTATCGGCAAAACCTATTCGCCTATCAGCGGACAGGAAGTGAAGCGCCATACTACCGAGGATGTGCTTGCCTGCACCCGACAGTTTTCCAAGGGGACCAAGTTTGTAATCCTTGCCCCTCTACATATCGTAGAAGGCAGAAGCCTGGAAAAGCAACTGGAGATGTATCTTCAGGAGGGATACGCACGCATTCTGGTGAAAGGTGAATTCATCCGCATCGACGATTTCCAGGGCGATGCCAAGCCGGAGGATATCTTCCTCGTCATCGACCGTGCTTCGGTAAGCAATGAGAAGGACGACATCAGCCGCCTCATCGATTCTGCCGAGACTGCTTTCTATGAGGGCGACGGTGCCTGCCGTCTCCTCTTCCTGCCAAGCAATATCAGCTATGATTTCTCTACCCGGTTTGAAGCCGACGGCATCACCTTCGAGGAACCAACCGACAACATGTTTGCCTTCAATTCCCCATTGGGCGCCTGCCCTACCTGCGAGGGATTCGGAAGCGTGATAGGCATCGACGAGAAGCTCGTCATCCCTAACACTTCCATGAGCCTCTACGATGGATGCGTGGTATGCTGGCGTGGAGAGAAGATGGGTATGTGGCTCAAGGAATTCATCCGACGTGCGGAGCCATACAACTTCCCGATCTTCAAGCCTTACTACGAGCTCACCCAGAAGGAGAAAGACTGGCTCTGGCATGGATTGCCTTCGGACAAGAAGCGCGATCCGCACGACCGGGTGAGTATCGACGAATTCTTCAGAATGGTGAAGGAGAACCAGTACAAGATACAATACCGTGTGATGCTGAGCCGATTCCGAGGCAAGACCATCTGTCCGGATTGCCATGGCACCCGACTCAAGAAGGAAGCCAACTATGTGAAGATTGGCGGAAAGAGCATCACCGAACTGGTAGATATGTCGATTACCAATCTCAGCGCATGGTTCCAGAAGCTGGAGCTGACAGAGCATGAGCGGGAAGTGGGCAAGCGACTCTTGACCGAGGTTACCCACCGTCTGCAATTCCTTCTGGATGTAGGACTTGGCTATCTCACCCTCAACCGTCTCTCCAACTCCCTTTCCGGAGGAGAGAGCCAGCGCATCAACCTGACCACCAGCCTCGGTTCTTCGCTGGTAGGCAGCGTGTATATCCTCGACGAGCCAAGTATCGGACTCCATAGCCGAGATACCGACCGACTCATCAAGGTGCTGAGAGAGCTGCAGCAGCTGGGCAACACCGTAGTAGTGGTTGAACATGACGAAGAGATTATGCGTGCTGCCGATTATCTCATCGATATCGGTCCGGATGCAGGAAGACTGGGTGGAAGACTGGTATATGCCGGTCCGTCATCCGAATACTCATCTACCGACCCTGAGCAGCAGAAAGCCCTACTAGAGAAATACCCGGAGAGCCATACCATCCAGTATCTCACCCACAAGGAGGAGATTGCCGTTCCTACCAGTCATCGTGCATGGAACAGGGCCATCGAGATCAAGGGAGCCCGAATGAACAATCTCCGCGGCATCGATGTAAGGATTCCGCTCAATATCTTCACCGTCATCACCGGCGTATCCGGTTCGGGCAAGAGTTCCCTCATCAAGGGAATCCTCTATCCTGCCCTCCGCCGCCATCTAGACCTGGTGGCAGATGCACCTGGCGAATACAGTTCGCTGGAAGGCGATGTGGATGCCATCAAGCACGTGGAGTTTGTAGATCAGAACCCTATCGGCAAGAGTACCCGCAGCAACCCTGCCACCTATCTGAAGGCATACGATGCCATCCGCACCCTCTTTGCCAACCAGCCACTCGCCAAGCAGATGGGATTCACCCCACAATTCTTCTCCTTCAATACCGAGGGCGGAAGATGCGAGGAATGCAAGGGAGCTGGATACGTAACCATCGAGATGCAGTTTATGGCTGACCTCACCCTTACCTGCGAGGCATGCAAGGGCAAGCGGTTCAAGCACGATATCCTGGAGGTACACTACGGAGGAAAGAACATCAATGATGTGCTGAACATGACCGTGAACGAGGCGATAGAGTTCTTCAGCGATGAAAGACTCCAGCACCATGTGGGCGATTTCGATGCCTGCCGCATCATCGTCAGCAAACTCAAGCCTTTGCAGGAGGTTGGATTGGGCTATATCAAGCTCGGTCAGAACTCCAGCACCCTCTCCGGCGGTGAGAACCAGCGTGTGAAACTCGCCTACTTTATCGGCAAGGAAGACCAGTCGCCTACGCTCTTCATCTTCGATGAGCCAACCACCGGTCTGCACTTCCATGATATCAAGCGTCTGCTCCATGCTTTCCAGGCGCTGATAGAACGTGGTCATTCCTTGGTAGTTATCGAACATAACCTGGATGTCATCAAGTGTGCCGACCATATCATCGACCTCGGACCAGAGGGTGGCGACAAGGGCGGTAACCTCGTGATAGCCGGTACTCCAGAGGAAGTTGCCGCGTGCAAAACCAGCTTAACTGGTAAATTTCTTAAGAATTATATAAAATAATGTAAAAAAGTAGCGCTATAATAAACTTTATATGTACTTTTGCATCCAATTAGCATATAATTAATATATAATAAGGTACATCAATAAGTAAATTTAATAAAGAAAGGATATAAAGATGAAAAGAATCATATTGGCTTTGACGATGCTCGTAGCTATGGTAGCAACAGCCTCAGCTCAGGCAGAAATCAAGTTTGAAAAGGTAGTGCACAACTTCGGTACCTTCGAAGAGACCGCTCCTGTGCAGAAGGCAGTATTCACCTTCACCAATGTGGGTAACAAGCCTCTCGTCATCAACCAGGCTATCGCTAGCTGCGGTTGCACCGTGCCATCTTATACCAAGCAGCCAATCGCTCCAGGTCAGAAGGGACAGATCAGTGTTACCTACAATGGCAAGGGTATGTTCCCTGGTCATTTCAAGAAGAGCATCACCGTTCGTACCAATGGCAATGTAGAGATGTCTCGCATCTATATAGAGGGCGTGATGAACGAGAAGAAGTAAGCTTGATATGATATTTTATTTTTCTGGAACAGGAAATACCAAGTGGGCGGCGTCGAAACTGGCGGCGGCTACTCGTGAAGACTTGATATCCATCGCTCCTTACATGAGGGCAGATGATTCAAGCCATAACTTAGCCGAGCCGTTTATTCTGAAAGAGAATGAACGGCTCGGATTCGTTTTCCCCGTACATGGATGGCGTGTGCCGAAACTGGTAAGGGAATTTATCAGCAAGATGAAGATTCTGAGAGAACCATCTGATGCCACTGTCGAAAACAAGGCGAAAGCCGATGACTGTCAGAAGAATCGCCCCTTCGCCTATTGCGTCTGCACGGCAGGCGACAGCATCGGACTAACCATAGAGAATCTCAACGAGGTGATTTCCCAGAATCCTTCGCTTCAGGCTCTGGGCATTACGGAGGTTTCATCCTCCTACTCTCTCATCATGCCGGAATCGTACATCGGTCTGCCGTTCATGGATGTGGATCCGAAAGAGCGTGAAATCCGGAAGAAGGAGAATGCTGCACAGGAACTTGCCATTGTCTGCGAGGAGATCTTCGACCGCAAGGAAGGCATCAGCCGATTGGTCAAAGGCCCTATCCCATGGTTCTTCACCAAGGTGGTAGGTGGTTTCTTCGAGAATGTACTCATCACCGACAAGCGTTTCCACGTAGAGAAAGACCGTTGCGTGAAGTGCGGCATCTGCGCCAACGTCTGTCCGGTAGGTGATATCAAGGGCGGGCATGGCGAATATCCAGTCTGGCTGCACCATAAGGATTGCCTCACCTGCTTTACCTGCTATCACCATTGTCCGCATCACGCCATTGAGTTTGGAAACCAGACTCAGAAGAAGGGACAATACTATTTCAGATAATTGCCCCTTCTGAAGCGGGATCCAGAACCAATCCATAATAATGATTCAGTAACTAATCCATAATAATGATGAAAAAGATTATCCTATGCCTAACACTCGCTTTGATGTCTGCCACTACCATGTTTGCAGTCAAGGCGAAACCAGGTATCACCCAATTACAACTGGTGGATGGTACCATCGTATCAGCAACTCTCCATGGAGATGAGCATTTTTCGTATTACTCGCTTCTCGACGGCACTCCGCTGAAGAAGAGTGATAACGGGAAATACGAAATCATCTCTACCGAGACGCTCAATGCCCGAAAAGCTACAGTTATCAATACCCTCAAGACTAGAGCAAGCGGCATTGGATCAACATATCCATCTTATTTTCCTCATACCGGTTCGCCTAAGGCGCTGGTTATCCTGGTACAGTTCCAGGATGTAAAATTCAAGAGCAGCGACCCCGTTGCCACCTTCAACCATTACCTCAATGCCAATTTCGGCACAGCAGTACCTAGTCAGGATGTTTCGGTATTCAACCAGGAAGATGTCAACTATGGTTCGGTAAAGGAGTATTTCAAGGAATGCAGCATGGGGCAATTCACCCCACAGTTCGACATCGTAGGTCCAGTTACTGTCAGTCAGAAATCTGCATACTATGGAGCAGATGATAAAAATGTTCAAAATGGTACAGATAAGAATTTCAAGCAGATGATCAGTGAGGCCTGCAACAAGGTTGCCGACAAGATTGATTTCTCTAAATATGATTCTGATGGCGACAAGTTCGTAGATTTGGTTTACATCATCTATGCCGGCTATTCGCAGAGTATCAGCGGCAATTCCGACGACTATCTCTGGCCTAAGTCGGGTACCGATAATTTCTATAAATATGATGAGAACGGCAAAGAGATTTCACCACTGAAGTACCTGATTTTCAACGGATGCAGAGTCTGTCGTTTTGGTATCAATAACGAGTTGAACGGTTCGCCTGATTCAAAAATTCCTTCCATCAATGGCATCGGACTCTTCTGTCACGAGTTCTCTCATACCATGGGCTTGCCTGATCATTATGATACCGAGTATAAGGATGCCGATAACCAGTCTCCTGAGTTCTGGGATCTGATGGATGCAGGCGAATATACATACGATGGTTACTGTCCTACCCCTTATACACCATGGCAAAAGATGCTGATGGGATGGGCTACCCCTATCACGCTCGATGGAACACAGGCAGGACAATATACCCTGGAACCATACGACTTAGCATCAAAAGCTTACAAGATAGAGGCTGATGTGAACGAAGATAATTTCCGCATCAACGAGAATTACTCTTCAACCGAACTTAGTGATAAGAAAAAGAAGGAATTAAAGGAAAGGGCCAAGGGTGAATTCCTTCTCCTCCAGAACATCAGAAACGAAGGTTGGTACAAGCATCTTCTAGGCTATGGCCTGCTGGTATGGCGCATCGATTACAGCGATATCAACCAGGTACACCTCATGGACAGCCCTAACAACACCATCGGTATTCCTAGAGTAACCATCGTTCCAGCTGATGGTCTGATTATCAACCAGGCAAATGTTGGTAACAAAAAATATACTATAGACGAATACTGGGAGAACTGCGCAAACGACCCATTCCCTGCCTATGGAATCGGAAAGGATGGAAGCGACATCAACAGTCTGACAGAAGTGAAGTTCAACTGGAGCACGATGACTACCCGTCCACTCTACAACATCGCAAAGGATGAGGCTACCGGCATCGTCAGCTTCGACTATCTCAAGGACTTCAAGGCTACGGGTATCGAGAACACCCTTCTTGACAAGGATGCAACCTCTACCCCTACCGAATACTTCGACCTGGAAGGCAGGAAGATTGCCACCCCTCTCAAGGGACATCTTTACATCACCAATAAGGGAAAGAAGGTAATATACTAAAAGGAAAAACTTCCGCTATGAATAGAAAGCTACGTTCAGCGACGTTGAATGTGTGTTCAACAGTGTTGAACTTAAGTTCAGCAGTGCTGAACATAGGTTCAACACTATTGAACATAGATTATCATTAAGGATAAGAACAAATGCCATTAATGATGAAGACAATCATCATTAACAGTGAAGACAATCATTAAAAACATCAGATACAATTTCCATTAGGAACAAAACAAAAATCCCTAGGCGATATCAGCAATCGTCTAGGGATTTTTCATATCCTTTTAATAGATTCTAGGACCGAAGATGGTAGTACCCACACGCACCATCGTACTGCCGTGCTTGACAGCGATATGATAGTCGTGGCTCATACCCCAGCTGCGCTCGCAGAAGGCATCATCATCGGCGAAATACTTTGCCTTTACCTCATCGAAGAACTTGGCAGCCTCATCAAATTCAGAGGCAATCTGCTGTTCATCATCGGTATTCGATGCCATCATCATCAAGCCGCATATCTGCACATGAGGCATCTCTCTCCACTCGCCAGACTCCAGGAGTTCACGGCAGGCATCGAGCGAAAGCCCCGACTTGGTATCTTCCTCCGCAATATGCAGTTCCAGCAACACCTTCACCACGCGGTCGTGCTTGGCAGCCTGCTTGTTAATCTCCTTCAGGAGCTTCAGGCTATCCACCGACTCAATCATGGAGATATAGGGAGCAATGTACTTCACCTTATTACTTTGCAAATGACCGATGAAATGCCACTGGATATCCTTAGGCAGGGAAGCCACCTTCTTGGCGAGTTCCTGCTCATGGCTCTCGCCAAAGATGCGCTGCCCCTCGGCATAAGCCGCCTCAATAAACTCGTTGGGATGAAACTTGCTGATGGCTACAAGGCTAACCCCTGCAGGCAAGCTGCCCAACACTTCATGAAGATTTCCTTTTACATCATACATAGTTCGTCCTCCCTTTCTTTACTGATTCTGCTGCTCGTACTCAGGTACGTCGTTCTTCTCCTCCTTCTTGTCGCCAGGAGCGTGGTGCTCGAAAACATCCATCAGCTTGGTCTCGTTCAAGCCTACTACATCATAGTCGATCATGGTCTTGCCCATCACCTCGTCGATATAGCGGAGTGCACGGGCCAAAGACTTAGCCTGTACGAGATATGTAACATTAGAGCGCTTCTCCTTTTCAGACTTTTCATCGATGGTGATGAACTGGAGCTTAGCCTTGTACCACTTGTCATCATCATCAATATCGCTGAAGAAAATCTCTCCATAGCAAGCCTTACCGATACCGCTGACCTTCAACTCTCCGCTTACATAGACAGACATCTCGTCGATAATAGCGCTCTCTGCCTCGGTGAAACTCAGGGCATCAACCACGTATGCTTCAGAAACCACCTTTTCTGAACCATCCTCCATTGTCTTCTGATATTTAACCTTTGTCTCAAACCAAGTGCTTGTTCTACTTCTCATAATTTCTTTTCCTTTTACTAATGTTTAAAATCTTTGTTTTATTATCCTTTTCCTGACCACCTTTTCCCTTTCCACCTATTATATGATAGGCAGGGTGAAAGCGCCGAAAGATGATGCAAAGTTATAAAAAAGAATGGAGAAGAACAACAGAATAAAGAGTTTTTTACTAAAAAATCAAATTTTAACCCAATCTATTACGTATTTTCAATGAAATTACGTATCTTTGCAGTCGATTTGCGAGATATTGTTTCATCTGATAAGGCTGGGTAAGTACCGTGCCTGGAAGAGGAAACTGCTTGCTAGGGTTAATAACAGAAAGAATTATTTAGAAAAGATGCCAGAAATATCTGTACGCGGTCTTGAAATGCCAGAGTCACCTATCAGAAAGTTGGCTCCACTGGCTGCCGCAGCAAAGAAACGTGGAGTAAAGGTATATCACCTCAATATTGGTCAGCCTGACCTGCCTACTCCACAGTGTGGTCTCGATGCGCTGAAACACATCGACCGCACCATCTTGGAGTATTCTCCAAGTCAGGGCTATCTCAGTTATCGTGAGAAGCTAGTAGATTATTACAAGAAATTCAATATCAACGTAACTGCCGATGATATCATCATCACATCGGGAGGTTCTGAGGCTGTGCTCTTCTCGTTCATGAGTTGCTTGAACCCAGGAGACGAGATCATCGTGCCAGAACCTGCCTATGCCAACTATATGGCGTTCGCCATCTCGGCGGGTGCCAAGATCCGTACCATCGCCACTACCATCGAGGAAGGTTTCTCCCTGCCTAAGGTGGAGAAGTTTGAGGAACTCATCAATGAGCGCACCCGTGCCATCCTGATCTGTAACCCGAACAACCCTACCGGCTATCTCTATACCCGCAGAGAGATGAACCAGATTCGCGACCTGGTGAAGAAGTATGATCTCTACCTCTTCTCTGATGAGGTTTACCGTGAGTATATCTATACCGGCAGCCCTTACATCAGTGCGATGCACCTGGAGGGTATCGAGCAGAATACCGTGCTCATCGACTCTGTGTCCAAGCGATACAGCGAGTGTGGTATCCGTGTGGGTGCCCTGATTACCAAGAATGCCGAGATCCGCAAGGCGGTGATGAAGTTCTGTCAGGCTCGCCTCTCTCCTCCACTGATCGGTCAGATTGTTGCCGAGGCTTCACTCGATGCACCTGAGGAGTACTATCGCGATGTATATGATGAGTACGTAGAACGACGCAAGTGTCTGATCGACGGCCTCAACCGTATTCCGGGCGTTTACTCTCCTATCCCAATGGGTGCCTTCTATACCGTAGCCAAGTTGCCTATCGACGACTCCGACAAGTTCTGCCGCTGGTGTCTGGAAGAGTTTGAATATGAGGGCGAGACCGTGATGATGGCTCCAGCCTCAGGTTTCTACACCACTCCTGGAGCCGGAAGAAACCAGGTGCGCATGGCCTACGTATTGAAGAAAGACGACCTGAACAGAGCCCTCGTAGTGCTTGCCAAGGCACTGGAGGCTTATCCGGGAAGAGTGGAGGATGAAGGACTATAAGAAAGTGAAGAACGAAATATGAATTTTCCTCTGTTTATAGCAAAGAGATTATATCGTGATCAGGGCGACAAACGTAAGGTTTCTCGCCCTGCTATTCATATTGCCACAGCCGGTGTTGCCATCGGACTCGCCATCATGGTCATGTCGGTATGCGTGGTGCTGGGATTCAAGCACACTATCCGCGACAAAGTGATTGGCTTCGGAAGCCATATCCAGGTGGCCGACTTCATGACCCTGCAGCAGCAGAACCAGTATCCGGTGGTGATGAACGACTCGATGGTGAAGGTGCTCCAGAAGATTCCGGGCGTGAAACATGTGCAGCGCTTTGCCATGAAAGAAGGAATCCTCAAGACCGACAACGATTTCCTGGGCGTAGTGCTCAAGGGTGTGGGACCGGATTTCGATTCTACCTTCATCCATCAGAACATGGTGGAAGGAAGCATACCGAAGTTTGATGACAAAGCCAGCCATAACCAGATTCTGATTTCCAAGCTGATGGCAGACAAGTTGAAGCTGAAGAACGGCGAGCGTATCTTCGCCTACTTCATCGACAACCAGGGCGTGAGAATGCGCCGGTTCACCATCGCGGGCATCTACGAGACCAATCTCAAAAAGTATGACGAACTGATGGTCTATACCGACCTCTATACAGCCGTGAAGCTGAATGGATGGGAGGATGACCAGGCAAGCGGTGCCGAGCTGACCGTGAAGGACTTCGACAAGCTCAACGAGACGGAAGACTATGTTATCAATAAGGTGAACCGTACCGTAGATCATTACGGAGAAACCTACAGCAGCGCCACCATCAAGGAACTGAATCCGAACATCTTCCAATGGCTCAGCCTGATGGACCTGAATGTATGGATTATCCTGGGACTGATGCTCATCGTGGCAGGCGTAACGATGATCAGCGGATTGCTCATCATCATCCTGGAGCGCACTTCGATGATTGGAGTGATGAAAGCTCTGGGTGCCCGCAACAAGACCATCCGCCACACCTTCCTCTGGTTTGCCGTATTCATCATCGGCAAGGGAATGTTACTGGGCAATGTCATCGGACTGGGACTTCTTGCCCTGCAGCATTTCACGGGAATAGTGAAGCTCGATGCCCAGACTTACTACGTAAGTACGGTACCGGTGGAGTTCAACTGGCTCTTCATCGTGGCACTAAACGTAGCCACCCTCCTCATCAGCATCTTCATGCTGGTAGCGCCAAGTTACCTCATCTCTCATATTCATCCAGCCAAATCGATGAGATACGAATAGGATTCATGGCAGATGGATCAGATTCACGATAGATGAATAAGTGTAAAACTATCCCATTATTGCCACCAGTAAATGGCAATAATGGGATAAAACTATATATTTTTACCTAGTTTCTAAAATATTTTACGCTAATCTATAAAATAATGCACATTTTATTTTGCGGTGTGCAGTATTTTCTGTACCTTTGCACAAAATTTTGTAAATTGTGCAATGAATTCAATACCAAGTTTTAACTCGTATATTGAGAGAAGCATCATCAAGAATTGGCACTTGGATGCGCTCACCGATTACAAGGGCGCTACACTCCAGTACCACGATGTTGCCAGAAAGATAGAGAAACTGCACATCCTGTTTGAAAACAGCGATGTGAAGAAGGGCGACAAGATTGCCGTCTGCGGTAGAAATAGTAGCCAGTGGGCAGTAGCTTTCCTGGCTATTATCACCTATGGTGCAATCGTCGTGCCTATACAGAACGAATTCAAACCAGAGCAGATCCACAACATCGTGAACCATAGCGAGAGCAAGCTCCTGTTTGTGGGTGATGTGGTGGCTACGCAGATTACTCCCGATGAAATGCCTACACTGGAAGGCATCATCTATCTGCCGGATAATTCACTCGTCATTTCCCGTTCAGAGAAACTGACTTACGCCCGCGAGCATCTCAACGCAATGTTTGGTCATAAATATCCTAAGTACTTCCGCCCTGAGCATGTGAAATATCACGTGGATGATCCGGAAGAACTGGCGATGATCAACTACACCAGCGGAACCACAGGTTTCTCCAAGGGTGTGATGTTGCCATACAGAGCCCTCTGGGGTAATCTCGATTATCTGATGGATACGGTAAGTCCCAAGATCGGCAAGAACTGCAACATCCTCTCTACCCTTCCGATGGCTCACATGTATGGACTCATGACCGAGTTCATCTACAATATGGCAATGGGTAACCACATCTTCTTCCTCACCCGCCTTCCGAGCCCTACGCTCATCTCAGAGGCGCTGGCAGAAATCAAGCCAGACATCATCTTTGCCGTACCACTCGTGGTAGATAAGATCGTGAGAAAAGAAGTGTTCCCACATATCCAGACCAACCGTGCCCGACTGCTGATGAACATGCCTGTCATCAACAAGCGCATCAAGGAGAAGGTTCGCGAGTTTGTACTGCGCAAGTTCGGCGAGCGTCCTTACGAGGTGGTTGTGGGTGGTGCTCCACTCAACAAGGAGATAGAGAACTTCTTCATCAGCATCGGCTTCCCTATCGCCATGGGTTACGGTACTACGGAAACTGCTCCGCTCATCACCTTCGCCCATCAGGACAACTATGTAGCAGGCAGCTGTGGTGTTGCCGTGAAGCACATGGAGGTGAAGGTACTGAGCGATGACCCTGAAAACGTGGCAGGCGAACTGGTTTGCCGCGGCATCAATGTGATGAAGGGCTACTACAAGAACCAGGAGGCTACCGATGCCGTGATTGATGAAGATGGATGGTTCCATACCGGCGACCTGGCTACGATGGACTCCGACGGACATTTCTTCGTAAGAGGTAGAAGCAAGAACATGCTGCTCGGTCCTAACGGACAGAACATCTATCCGGAGGAGATTGAGGATAAGCTCAACTCTATGGCTATGGTCAACGAGAGCATCGTGCTGCAGAAGGACGACAAGCTCGTGGCACTCGTTCATCCGGAAATGGAAGAGAGCAAGGAACTGGGATTCTCAGACGAAGACCTCGCCAACATCATGGAGCAGAACCGAAAGGAGCTGAATATGCAGATGCCTAGCTTTGCAAAGATATCACGCATCCAGCTGCACGACACCGAATTTGAAAAGACAGCCAAGAAGTCTATCAAGCGTTACCTCTACCAGGACGTGATATAATACGTGAAACAAAGCGTAATCCTGAGATAGAGACTTTAAGTACGAGAAAAAAATAAACTTAGAAAATCGTTAAATAATAGAATATGGAAATTCCTAGCTTTAACGCACTTATCCAGCAGAGCATCATAGACCATTGGGATATGGATGCCTTGACCGACTACAAGGGAGCTACCTTGCAGTATCACGATGTAGCACGCAAGATTGAGAAGCTGCACATTATGTTTGAGAACTCCGGTGTAGTAAAGGGCGACAAGATTGCCCTTTGCGGTAGAAACAGTGCCAATTGGGCAGTGGCTTTCCTCGCTACCCTAACCTATGGAGCCATCGCCGTACCTATCCTGCATGAGTTCATGCCAGAACAGATTCACAACATCGTGAACCACAGCGATGCCAAGCTGCTCTTCGTGGGCGACGTTGTTGCTACACAGGTAGATGCAACCAAGATGCCGGGTCTGGAAGGTATCATCTACATTCCAGATTACTCGCTCGTGGTTTCACGTACCGACAAGTTGACTTATGCCCGCGAGCACCTCAACGAGATGTTCGGCATCAAGTATCCTAAGTACTTCCGCAAGAACCACGTCAACTACTATATCGACCAGGATCCTGACGAGTTGGCTATGATCAACTATACCAGTGGTACTACCGGTTTCTCCAAGGGCGTGATGGTTCCATACCGTGCGCTGTGGGGCAATGCCGACTTTGCCGAGAATGTATTGGGCAAGAAGATCAAGGCTGGAGATTCTGTCATCAGCATCCTGCCGATGGCACACATGTATGGCATGTCGTTCGAATTTATCTTCGAATTCATCAAGGGCTGCCATATCTTCTATCTCACCCGCATCCCTAGCCCAGCGATCATCGCCGAGGCATTCGGACGCATCAAGCCAGCAGTTATCATCGCTGTACCTCTGGTTATCGAGAAGATTATCCGCAAGAAGGTATTCCCTAAGATTCAGAACAACCGTATGCGCATGCTCCTCCACATGCCTGTTATCAGCAAGAAGGTGAAGGAGAAGATCTGCGAACAGGTAAGCAATGCCTTCGGTGGCAACTTCTATGAGGTGATTATCGGCGGCGCTGCGTTCAACCAGGAAGTTGAAAGATTCCTCCACGGCGTGGGCTTCAAATATACAGTGGGTTATGGTGCAACAGAATGTGCGCCTATCATCTGCTACGAAGATTACAAGAACTTCGTTCCGGGCTCTTGCGGTAAGGCTGCGCTCCACATGATGGTTCGCATCGACAGTCCGGATCCGGAGAACGTACCAGGCGAAATCCTTGCCAAGGGTCCTAACGTGATGCTGGGTTACTACAAGAATGAGGAGGCAACCAAGCAGACCATCGACGAGAACGGATGGTATCATTCCGGCGACCTCGGAACGATGGATGGCGACGGCAATGTATTCATCAAGGGTCGCAGCAAGAATATGTTGCTCGGTGCCAGCGGTCAGAACATCTATCCTGAGGAAATCGAGGATAAGCTCAATTCTCTCGCCCTCGTTGCAGAGAGCGTGGTAATTCAGAAGGGCGACAAGCTGGTGGCTCTGGTTTATCCAGACTTCGACGAGGCTCAGTCTCTGAACCTGGGCAGAAGCGAACTGGAAGAGATTATGGAGCAGAACCGCCAGGAGCTCAATGCGATGGTTCCTGCCTACAGCAAGGTAAGCGAGATCCGCATCCACGATGAGGAATTTGAGAAGACTCCTAAGAAGAGCATCAAGCGATTCCTCTATACAGCAGAATAATAAGAAAACTCCTGATAAAGGAATAAAAGAGATACAAATACAAAAAAAATGGTGTAGCTTCCCAAAAAGAAGTTACACCATTTTTTATGATTATCATTACACCAAAGTGTTTGATCGGATGCGAGACAGCGTCTCAGGCGTCATCTGCAGATAACTTGCGATATACGTAAGCGGCGCACGGAGCACCACCTGCGGATTCATCTCGCACAGACGCTTATACTTATTAGGCGCAGTTTCGAATCGCATCAGGTCGGCATGTATCTGCGACTGAATCAAACTCTCTTCCAGAATCTTACGGTAAAGCATCTGGATGTTTACATTTCTCATGGCAGCTGCCTCGAGCTTCTCCTTCGGCAAAGCATACACCAAAGTAGGCTCCAAAGCCTCAACCTGGAGGTAGGAAGGGGTTTCTCGGAACAGACTCTCAATACACATGAAGATAGTATGGTCAACACCTAAGTGTTCTGTTACCTCCTTATCATACTTGGTATAGAATTGGCGCACCAATCCCTTCTCTATGTAAGAAATGTTTCTGCACACTTCACCCTCTACCAGAATCTTTTCACCCTTGCCATACTTGATTGGCTCCAGGATAGATTCCAGTACATCCAACTCGTCATGAGTCATCGTACTATACCTACGGGCAAGCTCTCTGGCTATGTCTCGTTTAGGGGTGATAACCTTAAAATCACTCATAATTTAAGTTCCTCCTAGTTATTAAAATTTATATCGTCGAATCTCTTAGTCAAGCTTCAGCACCGCAAGGAATGCCTTCTGTGGCACCTCTACGTTACCAATCTGCTTCATACGCTTCTTACCCTTCTTCTGCTTCTCCAGCAACTTACGCTTACGGCTCACGTCACCACCATAACACTTGGCAGTAACATCCTTGCGCACCTGCTTCACAGTTTCACGGGCTACGATTTTCGCACCGATAGCAGCCTGAATGGCAATATCAAACTGCTGACGTGGAATCAGATCCTTCAGCTTCTCGCACATTCTGCGACCGAAGCTCACAGAGTTGTCGCGATGGGTCAAAGTACTCAGGGCATCCACCGGCTCTCCATTCAAGAGGATATCCAGTTTCACCAGGTCGGAGTGACGGAAGGAATCGATATGATAGTCGAACGAAGCATATCCCTTGGAAATACTCTTCAGCTTATCGTAGAAATCGATAACAATCTCGCCCAATGGCAGCATGAAATGCAGCTCCACACGGTTACCACTCACGTATTCCTGATTGATAAGCTCACCACGCTTGTCGAGACAGAGCTTCATAATAGGACCGATATAATTGGTAGCCGTGATGATGGTAGCTCGGATATACGGCTCCTCAATATGGTCGATGAGCGTTGGATCTGGCAGTCCCGATGGGTTATGTACCTCTTTCACACCACCTTGCTTGTCATATACCATATAGGATACGTTAGGAACGGTGGTGATGACATCCATGTTGAACTCACGGTCCAGACGCTCCTGTACAATCTCCATGTGGAGCAGACCGAGGAATCCGCATCGGAAACCGAAGCCCAGTGCCACCGAACTCTCAGGCGAGAAGGTGAGCGAAGCATCGTTGAGCTGCAGCTTCTCCAATGAGGCACGCAGATTCTCGTAATCGCTAGGATCGATAGGATAAACGCCGGCAAAGACCATAGGCTTCACTTCCTGGAATCCTGCAATCGCCTTTTCACAAGGACGCGCGATGTGGGTAATGGTATCACCCACCTTTACCTCGGTAGCATTCTTGATACCCGAGATGATGTAACCTACCTCACCGGCACCCAATTCCTTGCGGGGAATCATATCCATCTTCAGTACGCCAATCTCATCTGCATCATATTCCATTCCGGTGTTGAAGAACTTCACCTTGTCGCCCTTGCGGATTACACCGTTCTCAATCTTGAAGTAGGCGATGATACCACGGAATGAGTTGAATACAGAGTCGAAGATCAAAGCCTGGAGTGGTGCCTTGTCATCTCCCTTAGGAGCCGGAACACGGTTTACCACCGCTTCCAGAACATCCTCGACACCCTCGCCGGTCTTACCGGATGCACGGAGGATATCCTCGTGCTTGCAACCGATGAGATCCACAATCTCATCTTCCACTTCCTCCGGCATAGCCGAAGGCATATCTATCTTGTTGATGACCGGAATAATCTCCAGGTCATGCTCAATAGCCATATAGAGGTTAGAGATAGTCTGGGCCTGGACACCCTGGGTGGCATCCACAACCAAGAGCGCTCCCTCGCACGCTGCGATGGAACGAGAAACCTCGTATGAGAAATCGACGTGTCCCGGAGTATCGATGAGGTTGAGGATGTAAGTGTCTCCATCCTTTGCCTTGTATTCCATCTGGATGGCATGGCTCTTGATGGTGATACCACGCTCTCTCTCCAGGTCCATATCATCAAGCATCTGACCCTCAGTAATCTTGATGGTCTGAGTTTTCTCTAACAATCGGTCTGCCAAGGTACTTTTACCATGGTCAATATGTGCAATAATGCAGAAATTTCTTATCTTATTTATATTCTCCATACAATTTTTCTCTCTTTGGAGTGCAAAGATAGTATTTTTTTTCGTATCTTTGCAAAAAAAATATATAATAATGATGAAAAAAGCAATTTATAGCATATTTTTAGCTAGTTTGGTCGTATCTTGCACTGAAAGTCTGGAAGATAAGGCGGTTCGTGAGGCTAAGGAATACACAGAGAAATACTGCCCTACCCCATACGTAAATGACAGCAGAACAGACAGTGCCGTGTTTGACAAAAACACCCGCGTGTTCTCTTATTACATGACTCTTCGCAACAAAGCGGACAACAAGAAGGCGATTGATGCCAACAAGGATAAGCTCCACAAACTTCAGAAAGAGGCATTGGACAACAACCCTGGTCTGAAGGTTTACAAGGATGCCCACTTCACCTTCCGCTTCGTTTATTATTCAGCTAAGAATCCGAAGGAGATTCTGCTGGATGATGTCTTCAAGTATTAGAAAAGAGGGTGTGTCATGGATTGATGACACACCCTCTTTATTGTATTAATATCCCATTTCCTGCAAGGCTGTAGCCAGCTGGTCAGGACAGCTTGTAGGCTTGTTACCACAAGTGATACCCTTCAGTCGGGCAATGACCTCCTTTGCCTTCATGCCACGAATCAAGGCACAAACACCCTTGGTATTGCCATCGCAACCGCCGATGAACTGGGCATCCTGCACTTTTCCATCCTCATCAACACTGATACAGATGTACTTAGAGCAGGTACCATGAGTCTGATAAGTAACCTTGGTCAACTTATCCTGTTTCTCTTGCTGCAACATCATTATTCTGCGTCTGCAGGAATCTCAGGCTTCATGTTGGTATAGACAGTCTGAACATCGTCAAACTCCTCCAACTTCTCAACCATCTTGTCGATAGTCTCGCGCTCCTCAGCAGTAACATCCTTCAAATCGTTAGGAATGTAGGTGAACTCAGCACCAGTTACCTCGAAGCCCTCAGCCTCCAGGTGCTTCTGAATCTCGCCGAAGCTTGTAGGAGCACCGTAGATAGTGATTTCGTTGTTCTCCTCATCCTCATCGAACTCGTCCTCTACACCGTAGTCAATCAGGTCGAGAATCATCTCGTCCATATCCAGACCTTCCTTCTTCTTGAATGTGAACACAGCCTTGTGGTCGAAGAGGAAAGACAGAGAACCTGTTGTACCCAAGTTACCGCTGAACTTGTTGAAGATAGAACGAACGTCAGCCACTGTACGGGTTGTGTTATCTGTCAATGTATCAACGAACACAGCAACTCCGTGAGGGCCATATCCCTCGTATGTTACCTCCTTGTAATCGCTGGTATCCTTGCCACAAGCGTTCTTGATGGCACGAGCGATATTGTCCTTAGGCATGTTCTCACGCTTACAGTTAGCGATGATAGCACGCAATGTTGGGTTGTTCTCTGGCTCTGGACCGCCTGCCTTTACAGCGATGGCAATCTGCTTACCCAACTTAGTAAATGTCTTGGCCATGTGGCCCCATCTTTTCAGCTTTGTAGCTTTACGATATTCAAATGCTCTTCCCATTGGAATAAAATTTTAAATGTTTATCGTTTTTTTGTTTATAATATTATCTCTATTCTGCGTCAATCGCATTCTGCATTATCTCAGTTCTGCGTTGAGCTTACCTGTGAGGTTGGCAATGAGCTTCTTCATGATGGCATCAATCTGCTTGTCATTCAATGTCTTCTCCTCATCCTGCAGGATGAAGTTTACGGCATAGCTCTTCTTGCCCTCAGGCAGGTTCTTACCCTCATAAACATCGAAGAGTACCACGCTCTTCAGGAGCTTCTTCTCTGTCTGATGGGCAATCTGCTCAATCTGTGCAAACTCTACGTTCTTGTCAACGAGCAGTGCAAGGTCGCGGCTCACAGATGGATACTTGCTGATATCTGTGTAAGTAAGGTTCACCTTCTTCACAGTCTTCACCAGGTTATCCCAGTGAACATCAGCATAGAATACATCCTGCTCAATGTCGAATGCCTTCTTCAGCTTGTTGCTCAGGATACCCATCTCTACCAATACCTTGCCGGCACGGGTCTCGTAGTTCACGCCCTTGGCAAAGATGTTGTTGTCGCTGTGCTTGATAACCAGGTTGTTCTGTGGCATACCTACACGACGAAGGATATTCTCTACCACTGCCTTCAGCTCGTAGATGCTGCTCTGCTCATCTGCATGAGCCCAATTGCCCTCTACTCGCTTACCGGTGATGAAGAGTGACATGTGAGCCTCCTGGGAGTAAGCCTTGATAGGACTCTCCTCGCTCCACTTCTCCTTATTATATATATAGGTGTTACCCACCTCGAAGAACTTCAGGTTCTGGCTCTTGTGGTTGATGTTGCGTGCTACGCTCTCCAAACCGCCGAAGAGCATGGTCTGGCGCATCACGCCGAGATCAGCACTCAATGGGTTCATCACCTTCACTACGTTCTCCATTGGATACTTGTTCAGCTCCAGGTCGGTATAGTAGCTGGTCTTGCTCAGAGAGTTGTTGAGAATCTCCATGAAGCCCTCGCCTACCAACTGCTCTGCCACGAGGTTCTGGCTATGATAAGCCTTGTCCACATCACCCTGAACAGTCAAAGAGCTCTTCAACTGGGTTGGAATCTCCACATTATTATATCCATAGATACGGAGGATATCCTCAACCACGTCGCAAGGACGCTGAACATCCACGCGATAAGCAGGAACCAGCAGGTCGATACCCTCAGCATCCTCCTTCACGATCTTCATTTCGAGAGAGGTAGCGATGCTCTTGATGGTCTCAGCACCAATCTCCTTACCGATGAGGCGATGCGCATACTCATAGTTCAGGCGAACTGGGAAATCCTGCATTGGCTCTGGATATACATCCTTGATCTGCATGGAAATCTTGCCGCCTGCCAACTGCTTGCAGAGGATAGCAGCCTGCTTCAATGCATAGATCTGTCCGTTTGGATCTACGCCACGCTCAAAACGATAGCTGGCATCTGTGCTCAAACCGTGACGGCGAGCGCTCTTGCGGATCCATGTTGGGTGGAAGTAAGCACTCTCCAGAACCACGCTCTTGGTGGTCTCGTAAGTACCGGAACCCTTACCGCCGAAGATACCTGCGATACACATAGGCTCCTGAGCATTGCAGATGCTCAGGTCGTGCTCTCCCAGGGTATGCTCCTCGCCATCCAGGGTCACGAACTTGGTGCCCTCTGGCTGGGTGCGTACTACAATCTTATGACCGGTAACCATGTCGGCATCGAAGCAGTGCAATGGCTGACCGTATGCCATCATGATGTAGTTGGTGATATCCACGATATTGTTGATTGGACGCAAGCCGATGATGTTCAGCTTGTCCTGCAACCACTTTGGGCTCTCCTTCACCTCGCAGTCGGTGATGCTTACGCAGGCATAGCGCTTGCAAGCCTCGGTGTTCTCAATCTCTACATCGATAGGAAGCTCCTCGTTATCTACTACGAATTCATCGCAAGATGGGCGATGCAGGCTGGTCTCATAACCATTCTGCTTCAACCAGGCATAGAGGTCGCGAGCCACACCCCAATGACCGAGTGCATCGGCACGGTTGGCTGTGATATCAATCTCGATGAGCCAGTCGCTCTCCAGGTGATAGTACTCGGCAGCAGGCTGACCAACAGGTGCATCCTCAGGGAGCACGATGATACCATCGTGAGATGTACCCACGCCAATCTCATCCTCAGCACAGATCATACCCAAGCTCTCTACACCGCGGAGCTTGCTCTTCTTGATGGTAAAACTCTGGTCGCCGTCGTAGAGCACGCAGCCCAGGTCGGCAACGATTACCTTCTGACCGGCAGCTACGTTAGGCGCACCGCAGACAATCTGCTGTGGCTCGCCCTTGCCCAGGTCAACGGTTGTTACGTGGAGGTGATCGCTGTTAGGATGCGCCTCGCATGTCAACACTTTACCTACGTAAAGACCTTTCAGTCCACCCTTGATAGACTGTACTTCCTCCAAAGCGTCCACTTCGAGTCCGCAAGAGGTCAGCGCATCGGCAGTCTCCTGTGGTGTCAGGTCGAAATCGACGTATTCTTTAAGCCATTTGTATGAAACGTTCATTATAATGTTTTTTTATTATTTTCTCTTTATCAAGTGTTTGGGAACCTCCTCGTCATCACGCATTTGTGGCACAAGAGCCCTAAAACTTTGCAAAAATACAAAAAATAATGGAGATAAGCAAAAAACATCCGCCATTTTTGCACTATTTAAAAGAAATGAGTGCAAAAATGGCGGATAGTCTTTTGATGACGGCATCGGGAGCACTTCCCGAGGAATTATTCAAATACTTCGTCGATGGCATCTACCTGTTCGAAATCATCCTGCTCGCCACCGCTGCCCACATGATAGCATGGGTTGTAATCGGCAGGGATATCAAACTTCACCTCCGGACTGTAGCCCAGCGAGACATCGGCATACACCTTCTTCATGAAGATAGCCCAGATAGGAAGCGCCATGGTAGCACCCTGACCCATACTCATGGAATCGAAGTGGATATCGCGATCCTCGCCGCCTACCCAGCAGCCACTTACCAGCTGCGGAGTAAAGCCGATAAACCATCCATCACTGTTGTTATTGGTGGTACCCGTCTTGGCACCAATCTGTCCCTCCAACTTATAACGGTAGCGCAGTCTTCCTGCCGTACCATTATCCACTACGCCCATCATCATGGTGAGCATCTTCATGGCATTGTCGGCACTGATCACCTCGTTCATTCGTGGCTGGAAGGTGGCGATGGTGTTACCCTCGTTATCCTCGATGCGGCTCACGAACATCGGAGCCGTACGGATACCATGGTTGGCAAAGGCTGTATAGGCGCTCACCATCTCACTCACGCTCACCTCGCACGGTCCGAGACACAAGCTCAGAGATGCGTGAATATCAGGGTTGTTGATACCATAGTCATGCAGCAGCTGGACAAACTGCGATGGGTTCAGCTTACTCATCAGATAGGCACTGATCCAGTTGTTACTCTGTGCCAATCCCCAGCTCAGCGGAACCATCTGTCCGTATCTCGAATGGTTGGCATTGCGCGGCGTCCATGGTCTCCCAGCCACCATATAGGTCTGCTGGCGGTTAGGTGCCAGATCGCAAGGCGAGAATCCGTTCTCCATCGCCAGACTGTAGAGGAATGGCTTGATGGTAGAACCCACCTGTCTTCTTCCCAGACTTACCATATCATACATGAAGTGGGTATAGTCCAATCCACCCACGTATGCCTTCACGGCACCCGTCTTAGGATCCATGCTCATGAATCCGCTGCGCAGGAAGGTCTTGTAATAGCGGATGGAATCGAGCGGACTCATCAGCGTATCGATGTCGCCATGATAGGTAAACACGGTCATCGGAATCTTCTTGCGGAAGGTATCGTGAATCTCTTCTGCCGAGCATCCCGCTTCCTTCATCTGTCGGTAGCGCTCACACTGGGTAACGCTGCGGTTCAGGATAGCCTTGATCTGCTTAGGGGTCAGCTTGTCACTGTATGGCGAACTTGGCTTGCGGGAAACCTCCTTGCTGAAGGCTGGCTGCAGATAGCGTGCCACGTGCTGATATACAGCCTCTTCGGCATATCGCTGCATACGGCTGTCCACGGTGGTAAACACCTTCAAGCCATCGCTATATACATTATATGGAGAACCATCCTTCTTGAAGTTCTTGTTGCACCATCCATACAGAGGATCTGTATTCCAGAGGATGGAATCGGTAACAAACTGAGCATAGTTCCACGATGCATAATCCTTTCTTTCCGGACGGGTAGCCATCAGATACTTGCGCAGATATTCACGCAGGTAGGTAGCCGAACCATCCTTATGGTCGGTACGGTGGAAGTTGAGCGTAAGCGGTTCTGCCGAATACTGGCTGTATTCAGCATGATCCAGATAGCCCGCCTTCTCCATCTGCGAGAGCACCACGTTTCTTCTGTCGCGGGCACGCTCCGGATAGCGCACTGGGTTGAAGAGCGAAGGGTTCTTGCAGAGACCGATGAGCGTAGCCGCCTCGGTGAGGGTAAGATCCTTCGGTTCCTTATTAAAATAGGTATTCGCTGCCGTCTTGATACCCACGGCATTGTGCAGGAAGTCGAAGTAGTTGAGATAGAGTGCCAGGATTTCCTGCTTGGTATAGTATCGTTCCAGCTTGATGGCGATGACCCACTCTATCGGTTTCTGCAGCAGTCGCTCCAGGGTACTCGATGCCTTTTCGGAATAGAGCTGCTTGGCAAGCTGCTGGGTGATGGTAGATCCACCTCCGGCATTGGTCTGCCCCAGGAGTCCACGCTTCACGATGGCACGACCGAGCGCACGGAAGTCGATGCCCGAATGCTCATAGAATCGTTCATCCTCCGTGGCAACCAGTGCCTTTATTAAATAAGGTGACATCTTCTTGTAAGGTATCACGATACGGTTCTCCTTGTTCAGGTTCCATGTACCCAGCACCTTTCCATCAGACGAATACACCTGAGTGGCGAATCTGCTGATAGGATTCTGCAAATCCTCGATGTCCGGCATGTAACCGATCCATCCGTTCCAGATGGCAAAGAAGGCGAGCATAGCCGACACGACAAAAGTGGCAAAAATGCCCCATAATGTATAGATAAAATGTTTTCTCATCTCTATTTCTTCATTTATTTGTGCAAAATTACATAAAAGTTTTGAAATATCGCACATAAATCAGAAATTATATGTAACTTTGGGGGCGATTTCAGAACATTCAATCAAAATTCGTATGGAAAAACATAATTTTGTGACGATTGCCGACCTCTCGAAGGAGAAAATCATGTACCTCCTCGAAATGGCGCAAGAGTTTGAAAAGCATCCCAACAGGGAGTTGTTGAAGGGAAAGGTCGTAGCGACCCTTTTCTTCGAACCATCTACTCGTACCCAACTCAGTTTCCAGACAGCTGCCAATCGCCTTGGCGCACGTGTCATCGGCTTCTCTGATGCCAAGACATCCAGCACTACCAAGGGCGAAACGCTGAAGGACACCATTCTGATGGTGAGCAACTACGCCGACGTCATCACCATGCGCCACTTCATCGAGGGTGCAGCCCAGTATGCCAGCGAGGTAGCTCCAGTGCCTATCGTCAATGCCGGCGATGGTGCCCACATGCATCCATCCCAGTGCTTGCTCGACCTCTATTCTATCTTCAAGACCCAGGGCACCCTGGAGAACTTGAACATCTATCTTGTGGGTGACCTCAAGTATGGCCGCACCGTTCACTCACTTATCACCGCTATGCGCCACTTCAACCCTACCTTCCACTTCATCGCACCTAAGGAGCTTGCCATGCCAGAGGAGTACAAACTCTACTGCAAGGAGCACAACATCAAGTACGTGGAGCACGAGGATTTCAACGAGGATGTGATTGCCGACGCCGATATTCTCTATATGACCCGTGTACAGAAGGAGCGTTTCAGCGACCTGATGGAGTACGAGCGTGTGAAGAACGTGTATATCCTGAAGCGAGACATGCTCTGCAAGGCAAAGGAGAACATGAAGATCATGCACCCACTGCCACGTGTCAACGAGATTGCATACGATGTAGATGATGATCCACATGCATACTACATCCAGCAGGCTCAGAATGGTCTCTATGCCCGTGAGGCTATCTTCTGCCACTGCCTCGGTATCACGCTGGAGGATGTGAAGAATGACAAGACCATTATTGAGTAGTGTTTAGTGATTATTTATTAGTGATTAATTATGGGAAACAATAAAAGTCAATTAGTGGTTGCGGCTATCGAGAACGGTACCGTAATCGACCATATACCAGCCGAGAAAACCTATCAGGTAGTGAATCTGCTCCAGTTGGAGAAGATGGACACTCCTGTTACCATCGGCTACAACTTGCCTTCCAAGAAGATCGGCAAGAAGGGCATCATCAAGGTTGCCAACAAGTACTTTACCGATGAGGAAATCAACCGCCTCTCTGTGGTGGCTCCTAACATCGGACTGAGTATCATCAAGGACTATGAGATCGTGGAGAAGAAGACCGTAGAGACTCCAGATACGCTCAGGGGCATCGTAAAGTGCAACAACCCTAAGTGCATCACCAACAACGAGCCTATGCAGACCCTCTTCCACACCGTAGATAAGGTACTCGGTATCGTACGCTGCCATTACTGCGATAAGGAGCAGCAACTGGGCAAAGTGGAGCTTTGTAAGTAGCATCAATCACATAAAATAAATAAGAATGGTTAAAGATCAAGAGATTTTCGACTTAATCGAAAGAGAACATCAGCGTCAGCTGAAAGGTATGGAGCTGATTGCTTCTGAGAATTTCGTGAGTGACGAGGTGATGAACGCTATGGGTTCTTACCTTACCAACAAGTATGCAGAGGGTCTGCCAGGCAAGCGCTACTATGGTGGATGCCAGGTGGTAGATATCGTAGAGAACCTTGCCATCGAACGCGTGAAGAAAGTCTTTGGTGCTGAGTATGCCAACGTGCAGCCTCACTCTGGTGCTCAGGCTAACGCTGCTGTATTGCTCGCCGTACTGAAACCAGGTGATACTTTTATGGGATTAAACCTCGACCACGGCGGTCACCTTTCTCATGGCAGCCACGTCAATACTTCTGGTATTCTCTACAATCCTATCGGCTACAACCTGAACAAGGAGACGGGTCGTGTGGATTACGACGAGATGGAGAAGCTGGCTCTGGAACACAAGCCTAAGCTGATTATCGGTGGTGGTAGTGCCTACAGCCGTGAGTGGGATTATGCCCGCATGCGCAAGATTGCGGATGAGGTAGGTGCCCTCCTGATGATTGATATGGCTCACCCTGCAGGTCTGATTGCTGCCGGTCTGCTCGACAACCCATTGAAGTACGCTCACATCGTTACTTCTACTACTCACAAGACTCTCCGTGGTCCTCGTGGCGGTATCATTCTGATGGGTAAGGATTTTGACAACCCATGGGGATTGACTACCAAGAAGGGTGAGGTAAAGAAGATGAGCATGCTCTTGAATTCTGCCGTATTCCCTGGTCAGCAGGGCGGTCCACTGGAGCACGTCATCGCAGCCAAGGCTGTTGCCTTCAATGAGAACCTGCAGCCATCCTGGAAGGATTATGCCATGCAGGTGAAGAAGAACGCAGCCGTTCTTGCAGACGATCTGATGGGTCGCGGTTTCGGCATCGTAAGCGGTGGTACAGACAACCACTCTATGCTCGTTGACCTCCGAAGTAAATATCCAGACCTTACTGGTAAAGTAGCTGAGAATGCGCTTGTTGCAGCAGATATCACCGTAAACAAGAATATGGTTCCATTCGACAGTCGTTCTGCCTTCCAGACATCAGGTATCCGCCTGGGTACAGCTGCCATGACAACCCGTGGCGCCAAGGAGGACATGATGCACCTCATCGCAGAGCTCATCGAGGAAGTATTGAATTCACCTGAGGATGAGAAGGTCATCGCCCGCGTTCGTGAGAAGGTAAACGAGACCATGAAGGATTATCCTCTCTTCGCTTACTAAGCAAAGGAAAATTCAATTTGATATATATATACAAAAAAAGACTGCGGGTATCAAGTTCGCAGTCTTTTTTAATTCCGTATCATATTTTATTCTTTAGTTTCAAATCATATTTTAAACTTCATCATCAAAAACAAGAAAACATTGTTATGAGAAAATTAAAAAGCCTCCTGCTGATGGCATTGGCATTGCTTCCAGCAAGCAAGACTCTTGCACAGACCAACGCACAGATTCTTTATGATTTCGGTACCGACCGCAAGTATGTAACCCTGACTTTGGAGATGTTCAAGCAGGACAAATGGGGAAGCACCTACTTCTTCGTTGACCACGACTTCAACTACGACAAGATGGACCCTAACAGTCCAAACGTAGCACAGGGCGGCACCTATACCGAGATTTCACGTGCCTTGAACTTCTGGCAGAACAGCAGTATGAAAAACTGGAGCCTGCACGTAGAGTACAATGGCGGTATCACCAAGAACTACCCTATCAACAATGCCTGGCTCTTCGGTGTGGAGTATCTGATTCACGATGCTACCTACAAGAACACCCTGAATCTGGACGTTCTCTATAAGACCATCCGCAAGACCGACCAGAATGTTCCGATGCAGTTGACAGCCGTATGGACCTGCAACGACCTTTTCGGCGTAAAGGGACTGAAGTTTGACGGCTTCGCTGATTTCTGGTGGGAAACCCACGGAACCGTAGATGGCGACGGCAAGGCTAAGACCCGCCACACGGTATTCATCACCGAGCCACAGCTGTGGTACAAGGTAGGTCAGCACTTCGGCTGCGAGAACCTGAGCCTGGGTGGTGAGGTTGAGATTACCAATAACTTCGGTAGCACCGATGGAGCAAAGGTTCGCCCTTGCCTGGGTGTGAAATGGGACTTCTAAAGCTCCGAAAATATAGGCAAGAGATTCTGAAAAAAGAGCGTCTCTTGCCCAAATCCAAGCAACTTTTGCACCCCGTTATATATTAATCATATATATATTAAAAAGAAAATATATAAAAGAAAAATATAACAAGTATGTAATGGGGTGCAAAAGTTGCATTTTCTAAAAAATTCTCCCGATTATCTGCCAACCTTCAGACCTCCGTCAGAGATACTTCCAACGCCGTCCTTATGACGGGTATATTTGCCGGTGACACCGCTCAGATGCACGCCGCCAACACCATCCAGATCAACATTCAACACTTGGCAATCAACCTTGGCGCTTACCTTACCCACGCCATCATTGTTGATCTTCAGGTTTCCGCCCTTGAAGAAATCGAGCGTAACGGAGCCTACACCCTCGTTATCCACCTTCAGGTCGCTCATCGCCACATTGCCAACCTTTACGGAGCCTACACCTTCGTTATCAATCTTCATCACGTCGCCCTTGGCATGATCGATGCTGACGGAGCCAACACCCTCGTTGGTAACATCCAGTCTGTTGGCAAGAATCTGATTGATGCTGACAGAGCCTACGCCCTCGTTATCGATTTCCAGGCGGTCACTGTTGACAGACTTAGCATAGAAAGCTCCTACCCCTTCCTGGGTAATCTTCACCAGATCAGGACTGGTGATATAAATCTTCAATCTGTTTTTTTCAGAATTACAGCTGGCAGGCACCTTGAGTCTTCCCGTCAGACCGATCTTCACTTCGCCGTCTCGATACACTACCTTGATTTTCTCCTTGAGTTTCTGAGCGAACTCAGCATCCTTGATGGCAGAGTAATCCAGTCGAACGCTGCATTCATCGCCGTCGTTCTGTGTATAATAGACACTGGCAACCACATCCACGTCGATAGCCTTGAAAGGCTTTTCTCTCAAATCATCCTGCGTAAACTCCAAGCCCCCCTTCATTTCAGAAGTGGTGGTAGAACCCATACTGCAGGAACTGATGCCCATAGAGGCAAGAAACAAAGTTGCCGAAGCAACCCAAATACTCATTGTTTTCATACTCTTTCGATTTTAAATTTTCTATATTCTGATGCTTAGACGCAAAAGAAACCCGAAAGGTTGCAAAAAAGCCCAAAAAGATTGCAAAAAGAGCCTTAAATGCCTTACAATAGAGCCTTACTTACCATCCAATTAAGCCTCAATTAAGGTTTACGTTAGGCTTAATTGAACGTTACGTAAGGCTCTTTTGGACAGCAAGTAAGGCTCTTTTGAAACAAGAAAAACATGCAAAGGAATGAAAATATATCCCCAAAAACTTGCAAGTTCAAGAAATAAATCGTATTTTTGCCGCAGGAATTTTAAAAGCAATACACTATGACAGCATTAGAGTTACAATCAGAATACCAGTCACTCGTCAGCATAATAGCTAACGAAGACTACGAGACAATTAGCAAGGCAGTCAAAGCACTCAAGAAAATATTGTCTCCCAACAAAACAAAGGCTAAGAAAATAACCAAGGCAGACTTAGTTATAGACCCAAGAATTGCAGCTATGACCAAAGGCATTCATACGCCTGAGACATTCGACTACAAAAATGAATACTACAAGGACTATATAAAATAAGCTGATATGATACAGGTTTTCTTAGATACAAACGTGATAATTGATTATCTTGGAAACAGAACAGGGTTTTACGATGATGCAGCAATCATCATGAGCTTAGCAATCAACCAAAAGATAGAATTACACGCAGCAGCTATGTCTTTTGCAACCGCAAGTTATATTTTAAGCAAGAAGAACGACAACGACAGAATAAAAACGCTGATTGCAGATTTCTGCAAAATTTGCAAAGTGGTTGCTACAGATAAAGAGTGCGTGAATTATGCGACTCTATCCGATTTTGAGGATTTTGAAGATGCCATGCAATACAAATGCGCACAGAAAGCAAAGGTTGACTACATCATAACCAGAAACCCAAAAGATTTCAAGACAGCCAACATCAAAGTTAGAACTCCCAAAGAATTCCTGGAAGATATTATAAATCAGGACTAATCGTATATTTGCGCCATATTTTAAAATATCAGAATTATGATTTCAGAAAAAGAATTAAATAGCTATAGGCTGACAAGCATGGAAGAACCAACAGATGAAATGCTGGCTCAGATTATGCACGAGGCAGCTGAAATATACAACAGAGAAAACGAAGAAGCTTACAGAAGTTATTTTGCCAATATGCAAAAACAGGCTAAAGAACAACGACAAAAATTCAATTTGATACCATAAGAAACGTACCCCGATTTTAGACATTTTCACAACTTCGTTATCGCTAACAAAAGGTAACTCCATAGCACTCAGTACAAAAGATTTTCCACTTTAAGAATATTTAACCCGTAAATCTACTCTATTTGCAATAATTACTGTATATTTGCACCGTGAATATGCAGATAGAAGAGTAATGGCTTAGCATTCGCACTTTGCAGTTGCCCTAACACCTGCTAAAAAAACATTTATTATTCGAACTGAACTTAAAGATAAGTGTCCGAACTGAACTTAAAAAGCGATTATTCGAACAGAACTTAAAAAATAAGTAAAAGTAAAGGTAATAATGAAACACAAGGTAATGATGAAGTAAAGATAATAACGTCTAAAATAAAATTAAAACTATTAATAGATATGAAGGTAATCAATTCCAAGCTTGCTGCCATCGGTTTGGCGGCATTCGTTTTCGCATCATGTAGCGACAGCAATAGCGATCCTACTGGTGGCCCAGACTCTAAAGTGGATGTTGCAGAGACTATCACTGCAAATCTTACAAGCAGCTCTGCTGCAGAACTCAAAGCTCGCGTTTCAAATTACAAGAACACAACAGCTAATGCCAGAAAGTTCTTCTTCTCAAGAGCAACTCAGACAAGAGCATTTGCTTCTGCCGACAAAGTTACTATCCCTGCTGTTCCTAAGGATGCAAGACAGTGGAGCGGTGCAGAAGACATGACTCCAGGCAAGACATATTTGATCACCAGCAAGACTACACTCGACATGAGCGGTCACAAAGTAGCTGGTACTACCATCTTCGTAAAGGGTAGTTCAAAGTTGATTTTCGACAGTTCTATTGCAGGCTGTACCATTTACGTTGACGGCGGTGCCACATTGGAGTACAAGGGCAAAGGTGCCTTGGAAATTCCTGCTGACGCAACCATCATCAACGATGGCGGTTCTATCATTGCAGAAAACGATATTACCGTAGCTGGTAAGCTGTACGCTAAATATACAAATGAAAAGGGCGGTATCGGTTCTATCAACGCTTATGACAAGAACGACAAGAAGGCCATCATCACACCAAAGCACAACATCACATTCAAGAATGGTTCTGAGGCATACATCGGCGGTTCTATCCGCGCCGTTGAGTTGAACATCGAGGAAGGCGCTACCGTAAACGCAACCAAGCACATTATGAACGCTACAACAGTTAACGTAGATGGTGCTTTGCAGTTTGGTGGCTTCTTGAGAACAGAGACCTTGAACGTTAAGGGCGAGATGAAAGCCAGCGAGAATTCTGCCATCAAGGCTTCAAAGGTATTCAACGCTGAGGCAGGTTCAAACATCACTGCAGATTACATCAACGTTACCAACGAGCAGAAAGATGCTACTCTCAATCTGAAGGGTAACTGCAAGATCAATATCAATAACAAGAGCGATATCTATACCAACAATATCGTAACTGATAACGCAAGTGCTGGTCAGATTACCTTGAACGATGACAACGCCATCGCTGTTATCAAGGCTAAGAAATTCACCAACAATGGTGACAACCAGATTCAGGCTTTGGCTACATCTGGCAACAACGCAACCTTCCTCCTCCAGTTCACAGAGTGCTATTCTGGTACAACTAAGGAGAATACTTTCGAGGATCTCGACATTGCAGCTTCTTACCTCGACTACGATAAGGCAACTAATGGTAAGGGTGTCAAGGAGAAAGCAGATGGTCCAGACTACAAGGCTTATGGCTTTGAGTGGGCAGGTGATCCTGCAACTATCATCGCAGCTCCAAAGCTTGACTTGGTTGCAGAAGACAAGAACAAAGACAATGACATGTCTGCTACCTGCATCCAGCCAGGAGTAAACGGCAAGTTCTATGTAGCTTACCATACAAACGGCAAGGCTTCTAATGGAGCTATCGAGGCTATCAGTTTGGCAAACAACACCTTGACTATCGATCAGAGTGTAGAATCAGACAATGCAACCAATGACTACAACCACATCCTGGTAGATGGCAACACCCTTTGGGTAGCAGGTAGCCAGAGCGGAAACAAGAGCCATGCCGATGAGGTAACAGGTGTAGGTCCTTTCATGGGACAGATTTCACTGAACGGCGATGGAACAATCGCTAACAAGATTCAGATTTCTGCCATCGACAGAAAGACCAAAGGTATGGATGCCAACTGTGTAGCTAACTTCAAGAATAACCACATCGTTGCAACCACCAATGGCTTCACTATCTTTAATGCAAAGATGAACAAGTGGAACGAGGGTAGCACTGAGGGTAAGTATCTTGTTGCAGCAAACGGCAAGCTCTACGCATTGACAAGTGATGCCACATTGACTGTATATAACGACAATGAAATGCAGGACGTTGCAGCAACATATCAGGTCGGTACAACAATCTCTCCTAAGGGCAACAAGGCTGTGATTGCAGTAGATGAAGCAAATGGTGATATCTACGTCTGCTTGGGCGAGAATGGTATCGAAAAGATTGCTGATGGTACAGCTAGCAAGTTCTTCGAATGCCCAACATTCAAGGCACCAGTAAATGCAGATAAGACTGGCGACGTGAAGGGTTGCGCTAATGGAGTTTACGTTACAGCAAGCAACGTATATGTAGCTTGCGGTTCATACGGTCTGGTTGTTCTCGACAAGAGCGGCAACGTAGTTTGCCACCGTAAGGCATACAACGGCAAGTCTGCCAACTTCGTAACAGTAGATAACAACAACAACATCTTCGTTGCATACGGTAAGAGCCGTGTACAGGTATTCAAGCTTACAGATACCAAGAAGTAATACGAATAAAAGAAATAATCCTTGCTCTCTCCCACTCCTCTGTGAGTGGGAGAGAACATTCACCTTATTAGAGCTAAGTTGACTGGCTGAAACAAGAAATACGTTCAACAAGAATGTTAACGATAAAAGTTAAGTAAACGAATATGAAAGCTATAAATATTAAACTTGCAACGTTCTCATTTGCTGCAATGCTTTTGGCATCTTGTAGCGATTCCGGCAACGATTCTGTCATAGACCCTATCGGTAAAGCTGCTACTATCGTTGGTACAGACGTAACCGCAGAGTATGCAGACCAGCTGGCTTCCAGAGTATGGAACTATAAAGGTTCATACGCTAATACAACTACAAAAACTAGAGCTCTGGCAACCAGAGCTGATGCTACAGAGCCAGCCGTTCCTACAGGAACTCCTAATCTTTCTTCCTTAGCAGATAAAAAATGGGAAGAACATCCAGGAACCTATGTAGTACCAGCTGGTGAAACCCTCAAAGCAGATGGTTACAACATAAAAGGAATGACCATCTATGTGAAAGGTACATTAGATTTTAATAATGCCAACGGTTCTGATGCCTCAATCAATGTATTGAGCGGAGGTAAACTGATTGCGAAAAATCACACGGAAGTATTTGGAGATACAAAGGTATCCAACTGGGGCACAATCGAATTTCCTGCCAACCAAAAAGAATATATCATCAAGAATACATTTTATCAGTGGGCTGGGGATTTAAATATAAAAGGACACGATTTGAAAATGGTAGAAGGCTCTCAGCTCTATGTCCAAAACTCCCTCTTTGCTGATAAAGTTACTATGTCCCAAAAAGCCAACCTGTTTGTAACAGACAATGCTACCTTGACTGGAGCGTTCGAAATGTCAGACCAGTCATACGCCTGGGTAAACATCATGACAACTACCAGCGTGAAGATTCAAAATACAACAGAGCTCCATAGCGGTTGTTCCCTCAAGGTAGAAGGAGATGTTAACGCCACCTATGGCACAAATCTCTACGTCATGTATCTGAAGGCAAAGTACTACAAGCAAGATTCTGGTGCAAAACTCCACTTGCAAAACCAGAGTATGGTTGACATCGAAGGCAAATACATAAATCTGAACAATGGTCAAGGTCATGCAGACTTACAAGACAAGGATGGTGTAGCTGTGATCAAAGCAGATGCCTTCTACTACAATGCGCCTGAAAAACAGGGTGATAGAAATCCGGGTGGAGCCAAGACGGTAGATTGCTCAGTTTTCTCCACATCAGGAGATAATGCCCATATCATCGTGGATGCAAATGCTGTCTATGGAAGTGAAGGGGCTACCACTCCGATTACAGATGACAATACAACTATTGTATGGAACAATAATGCCGATGTCCTCTTCAAGGATGATCCAGAAGCTAAAAACTACGTCATCAAGAAGACAGAGTGCAATCCTAACGGTTACAATGCAGACAAAGAGCCTACAAAGGAGCCTACACTCAACTTGATTTCAAGTATCGACTATAATCACGACCATGACATCTCTGCAACTTGCGTACAGGTACACAATGGCAGATTGTATATGTCTTACCATACCCGTGACAAGAAGCACGGTGGCTGTATTGAGGTATTCAGTCCTGTAGAAAACAACAAGATAGCACTGGAGCAGTATCTCTGCGATGACCAGAAAGACCTCGACTTCAACCATCTGCTGGCTGTCAAGCTCAAGTCTGGCAAGCGCATGGTTTACTTACCGGGAAGTTCCAACAAGAAGGGTGCAATGCTCGCATACATCCCTATCCAGGACAATCATCTGCTGACAGACCAATCAAAGTCTATCACAACAACCATCAATGGCAAGGACACCGTGATCTACGAGAAGCCATTGCAGTTCATCCAGATGAATCCTGCAACAGCAGAATTTGCGAAAAAGGGTTATGATGAGAACTGCGTGGTCTATAACGACGAAACCAACCATCTGATCGTTGCAACCACCAAGGGCTATCTGGTTTACAATGCAGATACCTATAATGAGCTTGACAAGATCAACAAGCCAGGAAAGGTAAAGCACATAGCTATCGGTAATGGCAAGATCGTTACAGTTTATCTGGACAGAGCTGCAACCAACGAGACAGAGGCTATCCCTGCTACCGTGGAAATCTTCGACCAGAAGGCAGAAGACCTCAGCAACCCAATCAAGAGCTTCGCTATCAGCACCATTGAACCAAACAACGGTAAAAACGTGGTTCGTGTAGATGATAACAAGATTTACGTTTGCCGCGGTGCAGCCGGTATGTATGTTTACGATATGGAAGGCAATGAACTCTGGCACTACCAGATGCCTAGCCCTACTATCACGGAAGGCGAAAATGCCGGAAAGTATAAAGGTCATGCCAATGGCTGCTACGTAGGAAAGAAGTATGTATATATCGCATACGGCGGATTCGGACTTGTGGTTCTCGACAAGGAAACTCACAAGGTGGTTGCACACCGTGCTGTACCAAAGTCTGCCAACTACGTAATAGAATACAAGGGCTATATCTACGTAGCCTACGGACAGAGCAGACTGCAGGTATTCCAACTCAAGAATGCCGATCCTGAGGTTTCTTACTAAACAAGGAATCTGATATATGTTCAATACATAAGAAATAGATAATAATTATCATTGAGCAATAAATTCAATAGACACTAGTTGAATGCAGCTGCAACAGCTTGCAGCTGCATTCATAGTGTTTAAATCAAAAAGAAATGAAGCAAAATCTGATGAAATATACGATGGCTACCCTCATGATTGCACTCGGAGGACAAAGCACTATGGCTCAGGCTCAAAAGCAGCAAAAGCTGAACAAAAAGAGCTTTAGCCCTAAGATGCTCGTATATGAAAATCTGAAGAATGAGAATGTACTCAAGCACTTCAAGAATCGCTTCGCACAACTCGATACCCTACTCAACCACCCTATATGGGTACAGTCGCCGGTCATCAACCTGGGACTCAACAGTCAGCACACGGCTGACATCAGAAACACTGACTCGCTCTACTGGTCTAAGACTGCCCACGAGCAACTGGCAATAGCAAGACACCACGGACTGGAAGTAACCGGACAGGTGTATGCCAGACCCGATGCCTACTTCGATGCCGACAACGACAACGAAGACCAGGTATCCAAATACAAGGTAAAGACCCAGGCAGAACTGGGATGGAACATCATCAACAGCAAGTTCTACCAGGGCAAGGAAAAGAAAGCCAAAGTAGCTTTGGCTAACGAACTCTCCAGGCTGCAAAGCAAGAAGAGAATGACTGCAGACATCTATGAAAAGGCAGCTGAAGAGCTGACCGAACAATATAACTTCTACATCGGTACCATCATCGCTCACCGACTGGACAACCTCGACATCATGAACGAGGCATACCAATACATGCTGGAGAAAGACAGAATCAGCAACGACAAGATGCTGAAGGTGATGAACGAAAAACTGGCAGCAGAATACGATATCTCCATCCTCTGCTCCAACCGCGACATCTCCAACAAACCCATCTACCGCATGAAGCCAACCCGGATTCTGGTAGATACAACAGCTCTCTGGCACCACATCGACGAGGAAAGCATCGACGCAAGAATCGTGATGGTAAAAGAACAGATTGCCGACAACGACAGCAAGTTGGCGAATTACTTATCGACAACAAGAATCACGCCTTTCGCCAGATGGTCATCCTACTGGCAAAGCAACAACAAGATAAGCAACAACGGTGATATCGGAGTGCGATTCACCATCCCGATCTACAACGAGAATCCACGCAAGCGCAAGGCTCTCGAAACAGAAAAGGAAATCATCAGAAGCAGCAGAAGCACCGATGTCAAGGAAATCAAGCAGTCGGTAGGCATCCTGCTGAAGAGAATAGAGAATTTGAACCACGCCATCGCCACCGAGGCGTTCCATATAGAACAGACCGGCAAATACATCGATATGAGAAGATTTGCCTACAAGAACCAGAAGCAGGGGTACAACTACCTGATGCGAATGGACGAATATACGGGATTCCTCGAAAGCATGGAGAGAATGTATAAGCTGATGTTAAACCGCGGACTTGCCATCATCAATATCGAGAAGGCAGTCAGCATCTACGACAACAATACTATTTTCAGGGAAATAGAACTATGAATGAGTTTCAATTTAATAGCACGCCGCAGGAACAGGCAATGTCTGACATGCTCAAGTCGCAGAGCCACCGACTGGCAAGACAGCAGATTATCTTCGCGCTGATCTTCCTGCTCGTCATCGTACTGGCGGCATACTATATCGTCACAAGAATGATATGGGCCATCTACGACGGATACATCACAATCGATGAGAACCCGATTTCGGCAGTTGACGACATCTACATTCTGAAGGTGAACAAGGAAATAGGCGAGGTGGTACACAAGGGTGACACCCTCTACTCCTACGTGCTGCTGGGAAACATCGTGAACCAGTATGACCCCAACATCCTGCCTTCGGCTGTAAAGGAAACGCACGACATGGAGGTGCAGGCACAGCTGGCAAGGGAAGAAATCCCGGTGCTCCGTACACGACTGGCTGAACTGAAAAAGCAGAAGGCTTCAGAGAGTTCGGATATCTATTACGGACTCACTGACAACACCAAGCGCAATGCCCTGGATGCAGAGATTGCCGAAGTGGAAGAAGAACTCAGGAAGCAGGCAAACAAGGTGGAAATCTACGCCAGGGCAAAGAACACCACCTACAACTTCATGGCTAGAAGAGGTGCTGCCACCAACAATGCGGATATGCCCTACTCCAGCAACACGAGCATCTACAGCCAGAGACTGATACACTACTGCTGCGCTCCAGCCGATGCCTATATCACAAAGATCAATGTTAGCGACAAGTCGCTGGTATTCAAGAGTCAGGAAGTCATGACCATCCAGCATACCGACTACGCTGCATGCCATCTGGGAGTAATCATCTACGTGCCCAACGACAAGGTGAAGTATATGGAGAGTCCTGACGATGCAGACGTCATCATCAACAAGGATCTGGAGCTGAAAGCCAAGCTACAGATGGCGGGTCTGAGAGTAGAGGAAATTCCGAAGCATCTGCAGAGTAACTTTTCGCATGATGCCAATGCAGTGGTTGCCGTCTTCACCCTGAACCCTAACCAGAGAGTTCCGGCATGGGTGATGAGCAACAAGCTGCCAGTGAGAGTGAGAATCAACAAGATCAGCGCTATGCTCGATCCGAAACCACTGCCGATGTACACCATCCCAGTGGAAAAGAATCAAAATGTCGTAAGAAGTTCGAAGCTGATTTCGACCGACAAATCAAAATAAAGAACCAGAAGAAATGATTGGACTAAAAAGAAACAAACGTGGAGACATGGTGCTCACCATCGACAGCTATGTCGATATAGACTCAACACCAGATATCCAGTCCGACTACTTCGATTGCATATATATCAATACGAAGAGTGAGCGAACGTTCCAGGCCATCCTGTTTGGAGCCAGCCCTATCCTATCGTACAAATGCAGCTACAAGCCGATATTCGTCAACACGGCGGTATCGGGCAAGGGGCAGATCATCGAATTCCTCATCGATGCCTTTGTCAGCGATATGAGCAATGAGAAAGTATATGAGATCATTGACAAGATCAAGGTTGCCAAGGAGAAATATGGCATCAAGCAGGAGGTGGCACGCCCAACTCAGCCCAACGAGCTCTTCACCAACATTCTGAGGTTTCATCTCTCCAGAGACCAGAGAATTCTGTCTCACGTGCTTCTGGAGAAATCGTCATTGGGATACATGAATCCTATCTTCGAGCACTACCACAGCATGGGCCAGTTTCATCTTGCCGAGATGTTCGCCTACATGGATACGCTAGAGGAATATGGCGCACTGCGCAAGCACAAATACCTCATCAAGGAGCATCTCTGCCCAAAGTGCAACCACAGTCACCTGCTATACACGGAGTGCTGCCCGAAGTGCGGAAGTTCGAATCTGAAGATCCAGAACATTATCCACCACTTTTCCTGTGCCAAGGTGGCTCCGGAAAGTGCATACAATGTGGGAGGAATGCTCATCTGTCCGAAGTGCCACAAGAGACTGAGACACATCGGCGTGGACTACGACCGACCAGCAGTGATCTATTCCTGCAACGACTGTGAGAACTCGTTTACCACTCCAATCACCAAAGCAACCTGCTGCTATTGCGAGAATACCTTCCCTGTCAATGCACTGGTTCCCCGTGATGTGGAGGACTACGAGATTACAGAAGAAGGTATCCGTACGTTGACCCAGAGCGGAATGCTCTTCAGCAACATGACCAATACTTACGATAACTATATGGAGTATAGTCTGCTGCAGAACCGTCTGCGCCGCCAGCTTCTGGAAACCTACCGCGAAGAACAGGTATCAGTAATCGTAGGTAAGATCTGGATTCTCAGCCCGCAACAGGAGACCGTCAAGATCAAGGAATCGATGCAGGCTAAGTTCTGCCGCATCTTCCACAGTCACAAGGTATCGTACAATAACAATATCTTCTACGTTACCTATACGGGATATGACGAGAAGTCTGAGAATGAAGCGCAGCAGCACCTGAGCAAGGACATGTCGAAGGCTATCCGAAAGGTAAGCAACATGATAGAACCCGATGAGCTGATCTGCTGCGTACTCAATACCAAACATAAGGGAATGAGCGGACAATATGATGACTTCTTCGACAAAATGAATCTCATAGAGCTGACTCCAGACGACTACTGCGGATATTCGGAGAATCCGATAACAGATGAAGATACCGTGAAGCAGCAGGAAGAGCGACTCGACATAGCTCCGGAAGAAGACGAAACCGACAAGGCTCTGAAGAGAGTGAAACTCTACAAGGAACTGGTAGGAATACTCGTCGCTATCGCCGGTATTCTCGTCCTCATCGCCATCATGGCACTCACCGTACTGAGATAAGAGAAGAAAGGAAACTGAAGAAATGTTTAGTATAGTAGATACGATCAACCGATTCTGGGACTGGATTGGCACACTCTCGTTTTCGAGCATTGCCAACATCTATTGGTTCCTCTTCTTCATCGAGGTTCCAAGATACTACCTGCTGGAGTATCTGGTGATCTTCAACCGGTTGATGACCCGAAACAAGAGATACAAGGAAAAGGAGCTTGCCCGGTTCTATCTCTATAGAGAAAACCCGCTCATCAGCATCCTGGTGCCGGGTAAGAACGAAGGCAAGAATATCTATAAGATGGTGAAGTCGCTGAATGAACAGACTTACCGGCACTACGAAATCATCGTGGTGGATGACGGTAGCAACGACGACACCAAACTGATATGCACCGACCTCTACCGTGCGGGACTCATCACGCACTATCTGAGATTGGAGACCCGAGGCGGCAAGGCTGCAGCCACCAACTACGGAGCGAACATGGCACGGGGAAAATACATCGTAAGCCTCGACGCCGACTCATCGCTCGACCGTGACGCACTGGAGAATGTACTCCTGCCCTTCTACCTCGACAGTGAGGTGAAAGCCGTGGGAGGTTGCATCGAGGTGAGAAACTACAAGGAGACGATCTGTTCATCGCTCCAGGCTTTCGAATACCTGAAGCGAATACAGGTGGGCCGCTCCGTAACCAGTGCTCTAGGTATCTACCACATCATCTCGGGTGCCTTTGGCGCTTTCGAGCGCAAGACCCTGAAGGAAGTGGGATACTGGGACATCGGTCCGGGACTCGACGGTGATATCACGCAGAAGATCCGCAAGGCAGGCTACAAGGTGAAATTTGCCGAAGATGCCATCTGCATGACCAATGTGCCAACCAAATGGTACAAACTGTACCGTCAGCGCATCAGATGGTCGAGATCACTCGTGAGATTCCGCCTGCGCAAGCACCTCGACATCCTGCTGCCTTCCAAGAACTGGAGCATCCTCAACTGGTTGTCGAATATGGAAAGCGTGGTGTTCGACTGCGTATTCAACTTCCTGTGGCTGGGATATATGATTCAGCTTGCCATCACCTTCAACACCCACATCGTGGATGTGCTGCTCTTGGGCTACTTCATCCGTGTATGCCTGTCGCAGCTGGCATTCATCCTGGTGCTGCTGGTAACGGAAAGAAAGAAAACCGCCTGGTTCCTCTATCGGTTTATGCCACTCATGTCGCCATACACAGGCTACTTCCTGCGCTTTGCCCGACTGGAGGCGCATCTTCAGGAACTGTTCTTCCGCACCTCTTACAAGGATGAGTGGAACCCGAAGAAGACATCGCGCTACGCACAGCTGGAAGGAATCTAAGGTAAAAAGTAAACCAGAAAATAGTAGTAATAATAATAATTAAAACAATATAGATATATGACAAACAAACCTTACGAGTTTAAGGTTGGAGTGATAGGACTGGGCTACGTAGGTACCCCCCTAGCATGCTTATTCTCAAAGAAATACGATACATGGGGTTATGATAACAATGCGAAAAAGGTAAACAGACTTGTCCAAACGCAGATGAATCAGAACAAAATGCTATCGAAGGCCTTGGCTCAGGGACTAAAACTGACTAGCGACATAGAAATGCTCAGGAAGTGCAATGTGTATATCATTGCGGTTCCTACACCTGTCAACAAGTCGAACAAGCCAGACATCAGCTGCGTAAGATGTGCCACCCGCTCCGTAGGTGCCATCCTGAAAGAGGGCGATATCGTGGTATATGAATCGACTGTATATCCCGGGCTCACCGAGGAAGTATGCGCTCCACTGCTGGAGGCAACATCCGGCTTGAAGCTCAACCAGGATTTCTATGTAGGCTTCTCTCCGGAACGCATCAATCCGGGCGATACCGTACACACCATCGAGAACATCGTGAAGGTAACCAGCGGTTCTACCCCCGAAGCTGCCGAGATCATCGATTCGCTCTACGCTTCTGTGCTGACCCACGGAACCTTCAAGGCAAAGAGCATCAAGGTGGCAGAGGCTAGTAAGCTGATGGAAAACTGCCAGCGCGACGTTCAGATTGCCTTCTTCAATGAAATGCAGAAGATATACGACAAGATGGGCATCAGCATCCAGGACGTTACGGCTGCCGCAAGTACCAAATGGAACTTCGTGCCTGCTACCCCAGGACTGGTGGGCGGTCACTGCATCGCTGTAGATCCTTACTACCTCATCAACAAGGCACAGGAGGTGGATGTGGTTCCATCCCTCCTCTCTACAGCTCGCGAGGTGAATGAGCAGATGGCAATATGGATGGCAGGAAAGATCAAGAGTGCCAGCGAGGTAAGAAACTTCGTTCCGGCAGAGACCAACGTTCTCATCCTGGGCTTCTCGTTCAAGCCAGACAGTGATGACATCCGTAACACCAAAGTAGCCGACCTGTATATCAATCTTCTGGGTACAGGATACAGAACCACCCTCTACGACCCACTGGTGGATACAGAAGAAGTAAAAGAAGAATATGAAATCAAGATTACCGACAACCCTTCCGTGCTCGATCAAAAGTATGAAATCGTAGTCATCGGTACCAATCATAAGATATTTAATAACCTAGACATGAATAAGATTCTCACCGATAAGGGTTTCGTGTGTGATATCTACGGAATCCATAAGGTAAAGGCTTAGGATTGTCGCAACGAATTGCGAGAAATGAATAGTAAATGTAAAGTATTAGTAGTAGATGATATTCACGAGAATATTGAATTAGTTGCTGATATGCTGAAAGGCTTAGACGTTGAGATTCAGAAAGCGGACGGTGGAGCTAAAGCTATCGAACTGGTAGATAGCTTCCAGCCCAACATCATCCTGCTCGACCTGATGATGCCCCAGGTAAACGGCTGGGATGTCATCAAGTACGTCAGAGCCTCTTACGACAAATCGGAGATGGCAATCATTGTAGTTTCCCTGCTTAACAACAAGGACAACATCGACGACTGCTATGAGATGGGTGTGAACGACTATATCTGCAAGCCTGTCATCAAGGCACAGCTGGTCAGCTCTGTAGAAACCCATAAAGAAAACATAGTTGAGCCTACCCCCAAGGCAAGCCCAACTATGGTAGCATTGCATAATAAGAATAATGATAATCAGGCAATCTTCGGAATGTAATTGCCCCTACTGCATATCATAAGAAAAACGCTCTGCCGGGTCTATAATGCTTTCTGCAATATAGATTCGGCATGAGCCACACGTTCTCTGCCAGGAGGTTCTATGCCATCTAGCTGATAAGGGATTCCCAGCTTCTCATATTTGTAGATGCCCATCGTATGATAAGGCAATACATCTATGCGCTGGATATTGCTGAGCGTAGAGAGGAAGTCTCTCAACTCTTCCAGGTATTCATCCTTGTCGGTAATACCTGGAATGAGGACGTGACGTATCCATACCGGTTTGTGAATCTCGCTAAGATAGCGGGCACAATCGAGTATGTTCTTATTGCTATGAAGCGTCAACTTACGATGCTCTTCATCATTGATATGCTTGATATCCAGAAGAACCGTATCAGTAACAGCCATCAGACGCTCGAATTTCTCAAAAATCTTTCCATCTCTCCTGAAAGGCTGGGCTGATGTATCGAGACAGGTATTGATACCACGCTGATGGGCTTTCTCGAAAAGTTCGATGAGAAAGTCTATCTGCATCAGGGCTTCTCCACCGCTCACGGTAATACCGCCCTTGTCTCCCCAATAACTCTTGAATCGCTCTGCCTTATCCAGAAGGTCATCGACTGTCCATTCCTCTCCCACTCCCGTCTTCCACGAATCCGGGTTGTGGCAGAACTGACAGCGCATAGGACAACCTTGCAGGAAAATCAAAAATCGGATGCCTGGTCCATCTACCGAACCAAAGCTCTCTATACTGTGAACAAAACCTTTATGCATAACAATTAAGCTAAAAATGCCCGCTAAATATCCTCGGAAAGAAAATCTAGCGGGCAATATTTATTCTTCTAATTGATTAGAGTCTCTCGTGAGCCTGACGAGCGATTACGTCGAGCTGCTGCTCGCGTGTCAAGTCGATGAACTTAACTGCGTAACCACTTACACGGATGGTGAAGTTCTGGTACTCTTCCTTCTCTGGGTGCTCCATCGCATCCTTGAGCTTGTCGATACCGAATACGTTCACGTTCAGGTGGTGAGAACCCTGGTTGAAGTAACCATCCAATACACCTACCAATGTCTGGGCACGCTCCTCGTCGTTGTGTCCGAGAGCACCTGGACTGATAGTCTGAGTATTAGAGATACCATCAAGGGCATACTCGTATGGCAACTTAGCTACTGAGTTCAATGAAGTCAAAAGACCGTTCTTCTCTGCACCGTAAGATGGGTTGGCACCTGGAGCCAAAGGAGCACCGGCTGGACGACCATCAGGCATGTTGCTGGTGAACTTACCATATACTACATTTGATGTGATAGTCAGGATAGATGTAGTTGGCTCAGAATTGCGGTATGTGTGGTGCTTCTTGATCATGTTCATGAAGGTCTTGAGCAACCATACTGCAATCTCATCAGCACGCTCATCATCGTTACCGTAACGTGGGAAGTCACCCTCGGTCTTGAAGCTGAGAGGGAAACCGGTCTCATCACGGACGATGTTTACCTTGGCATACTTGATAGCTGAGATAGAATCAACTACGTGACTGAAACCAGCGATACCTGTAGCGAAAGTACGACGAACATCTGTATCGATGAGCGCCAACTCTGCTGCCTCGTAGAAGTACTTGTCGTGCATGTAGTGGATGAGGTTCAATGTCTTCACATAAACGCCAGCCAACCAGTCCATCATATCCATGAAACGTGGCATGAACTCCTCGTATGTCAATACATCACCCTCAACGGCGCGATACTTAGGACCGCACTGCTCGCGTGTCTTTGAGTCAACACCGCCAGATACAGCGTAGGTCAAGCACTTAGCCAAGTTGGCACGGGCACCGAAGAACTGCATCTCCTTACCTGTCTGTGTAGCAGATACACAGCAGCAGATGCTATAATCGTCACCCCAAACTGGGCGCATTACATCGTCGTTCTCATACTGGATAGAGCTTGTCTTTACTGAGATAAGAGAAGCATAGTGCTTGAATGCCTTTGGCAAGCGAGAGCTATAGAGTACTGTCAAGTTTGGCTCTGGTGAAGGACCCATGTTCTCCAATGTGTGGAGGAAACGGAAATCGTTCTTGGTAACCATTGAGCGGCCATCCTGACCCATACCACCTACCTCGAGAGTAGCCCAAACTGGGTCGCCAGTGAAGAGCTCGTTGTATGAAGGGATACGGGCGAACTTCACCATACGGAACTTCATAACCAAGTGGTCGATAAGTTCCTGAGCCTCATCCTCGGTAAGAGTACCCTCGTTCAAGTCGCGCTGGATATAGATATCGAGGAAGGTAGAGATACGACCTACAGACATCGCAGCACCATTCTGAGTCTTCACAGCTCCGAGGTAACCGAAGTACAACCACTGTACGGCCTCGCGAGCGTTCTTAGCAGGCTGGCTGATATCGTAGCCATACAACTGAGCCATCTCCTTCAAGCCCTTGAGCGCCTTGATCTGCATAGAAACCTCCTCACGAAGACGGATTACCTCGTCGATCATCTCACGGTCACCCATGTTAGCGAGGTCGTTCTGCTTCTCCTTGATGAGGAAATCGATACCATAAAGAGCCACACGACGGTAGTCACCTACGATACGGCCACGACCGTATGTATCAGGCAGACCAGTGAGGATGTGGTTATGGCGCACGAGTTTCATCTCAGGGGTATAAGCATCAAACACGCCGTCATTATGAGTTTTGCAATACTTGTGGAAAATCTCGTGCAACTTCTCTGATGGCTGGTAGCCGTATGTAGTACAAGCCTGCTCTGCCATCTTGATACCACCGTAAGGCATGAAGGCACGCTTCAAAGGCTTATCGGTCTGCAGACCAACTACCTTCTCCAACTCCTTAGTACCCTCGCCAATATAGGCAGCACCGTAAGCTGTCAATCCAGAAACCACCTCGGTCTCCATATCGAGCACACCACCCTTGGCACGCTCCTCTTTCTGGAGTTCCTTCAACATACCCCAAAGGGTGTTGGTAGCCTGAGTAGGTTCTGCCAGGAACGACTCATCGCCGTCGTAGCTAGTGTAGTTGTTCTGAACGAAATCACGAAGATTCACTTCACTCTGCCACTGGTTTCCCTTGAAACCTCTCCATTCTGTTTTCATCATTTTCGTTTATCCTTTATTTTATAAGTTAATAAATATATATATAATTGTACACACTGTCATTCTTCTAAACCAGTCAATTTCCACCTTATTATATATAGGTAATTTCCACCTTATTATATATAGGCAAATCCCACCTTATTATATATAGGGGGATAAAAAAGCCCGAACACGTTTGTGCCCGGGTTTTTATACACCTTGTCCGCAAGGTGTCTGTACGTTGATGTTACCGATGAGTCCATTCCCACCAGCGTTATCTTTCTTGGCCTGATAGCCTATATTTATCGTCATTGACTTGATCATTCCTGTTACAATTTGATTTCGAGTGCAAAGATACGATATTAAAACGAGAAAAGAGAAGAATGGGACAAGAATTTCTCCTCTTTTCACTAAAATCCTCATTAATAAGTATCAGATACCCTAAAAAAAGTCTATAATTACTCTGTTTTAACGAATAATCCCCCTTTAAGATTGATTTGTGCTCTTTTATATGCGTAAAAACACCTATCTTTGCAACGCATTAGATAAACAATAATTAAAAATAAACGATACTGCATAATGACATTATCAACTTCAATCAAGACATTAGCCTTTGCCTCACTATTGGCACTGGCACCGGCTCAGATGATGGTGGCACAGAAAGGTGGCACCTTCACTACTGGCGACAAGACTTTCCTTCTCAATGGTAAACCTTTCGTGGTTAAGGCTGCCGAGTTGCACTACCCTCGTATTCCTCGTGCCTACTGGGAGCATCGCATCAAGATGTGCAAGGCTCTTGGCATGAATACCGTCTGCCTCTATGTGTTCTGGAATATCCATGAACAGGAGGAAGGCAAATTCGACTTCACAGGCAACAACGATGTGGCTGCTTTCTGCCGCCTCGCTCAGAAGAACGGCATGTATGTCATCGTTCGCCCGGGTCCATACGTTTGTGCTGAATGGGAAATGGGTGGTCTGCCTTGGTGGCTACTCAAGAAGAAGGATATCCGTCTGCGTGAGCAGGATCCTTACTTCATGCAGCGAGTAGAAATCTTCGAGAAGGAAGTGGGCAAGCAGCTGGCTCCACTCACTATCCAGAATGGTGGTCCTATCATCATGGTTCAGGTGGAGAACGAATATGGTTCTTACGGCAAGGACAAGCCATACGTAAGTGCCATCCGTGACATCGTCCGCAAGAGCGGCTTCGATAAGGTGAGCCTCTTCCAGTGCGACTGGTCATCCAACTTCCTGAACAATGGTCTCGATGACCTGACCTGGACCATGAACTTCGGTACAGGTGCCAACATCGACCAGCAGTTTAAGCGTCTCGGCGAGGTTCGTCCTAACGCCCCAAAGATGTGCTCTGAGTTCTGGAGCGGCTGGTTCGACAAGTGGGGAGCACGCCACGAAACCCGCCCAGCCAAGGATATGGTAGAAGGAATGGACGAGATGCTGAGTAAAGGCATCAGCTTCTCTCTCTATATGACTCACGGCGGAACCAGCTTCGGCCATTGGGCAGGAGCCAACTCTCCTGGTTTCCAGCCAGACGTAACCAGCTATGATTACGATGCCCCTATCAACGAATGGGGATTGGCTACTCCTAAGTTCTATGAACTCCAGAAGATGATGGCGAAATACAACGACGGCAAGAAGTTGCCAGCCGTGCCTAAGGCTCCGATGCAGATCATCAAGGTGCCAGCGTTCAAATTTACCGAATACAAGCCATTGAGCTATGGTATCGGAAAGGAGAAGGAAACCCAGGCTCCTCAGTGCTTCGAGGATATGGATATGGGATGGGGTACCATGGTTTACGAGACTACCGTTCCTGCCATCGAAAGCATATCAACCCTGACCGGCGAGTTCCACGACTTTGCTCAGGTATATGTGAACGGAAAGTATGTTGGCAAGATAGACCGTGTGAAGAATGAGAAATCACTCGAATTGCCAGCCATGCCACAGGGGGCACAGCTCACCATCGTGGTAGAAGGTATGGGAAGAATCAACTTCGGTCGTGCCATCAAAGACTACAAGGGTATCATCGGCAACGTAACCCTCACTACTCTGAAAGAAGATTGCGAACTTGCCCTCACCCCTACCCGATGGAACAACAGCAGCATCGCTGATGATTATCAGACAGCAGTCAAGGCACTCGCCATGCCAACCAACAAGATGCGCGGTCTCCAGTCGAAGGCTGGTTACTACCGTGGCTACTTCAACCTGAAGAAGGTGGGCGATACCTTTATTAATATGGAGGCATTCGGCAAGGGTCAGGTTTATGTCAACGGACATGCCCTCGGCCGCTTCTGGCAGATAGGTCCTCAGCAGACCTTATATCTTCCAGGCTGCTGGTTGAAGAAGGGCAAGAACGAGGTGATTGTTCTCGATGTTGTAGGTCCTAAGGGTGAAGCAGGAAAGCCAGGTTCTACCGTGGCTCCTACCGCTTTCTGCCAGGATCATCCGGAGCTCGACAAGCTGAATCTCGAAAAGAGCAACAAGCACAACGAGCCAGGTCATCGCATGGACCTGAACTCAGAGACTCCTGTATTAAAGGGCGAGTTCAAGGCTGGCAACGGCTGGCAGACCATCAAGCTCGACAAGCCTGTAACCGGTCGCTACTTCGCCATCCAGGCAGAGAGCAGCCAGAGCGGTGACAGCCAGATTGCCATCGCCGAGGTTTATCTCCAGGACGCACAGGGCAACCGCATCGACCGCAACAACTGGGTGGCTTACTACGCAGACAGCGAGAAGGGTAACTCTACTCTCGACAAGATGTTCGACCTTCAGGAAAGCACCTACTGGCAGACCGAGAAGGGCGCCAACTTCCCACATCTGGGAATCGTGGATATGGGTAAGGAGGTTACCATTTCAGCCTTCGAGTATCTGCCACGTGCCGAGCAGGGGGCACCGGGCAGCGTCAAGGGCTTTAAGCTCTACGTTAGAAAATAAAAAGATAGTTCATAGGTTTGGTCAGCCACAGGCTGACTGTGGATAATTAACACATATAGTTTAAAATGTAGTATTTCTATTGGAGAATAGAAAGTTAGTTAGATTGCAAAAAAGAGGTAGATGTGAATCTGCCTCTTTTTTCGTTTATATTAAAACTCCTTTTTTAGTATATAATAAACTCCTTCTCCCCCACTTTTTGTTTTTTTATACATTGATATGCCATTATGTGAATACTTTTGCGTATCTTTGCAGCAAAATACAAATACATTTTTTATGTTGACAGATATTGAAATAGCTAAATCAGTAAAATTGCGCCCCATCAATGAGGTTGCAGCTGAACTTGGAATCCATGAAGACCAAGTAGAGAACTACGGCCGTTACATCGCTAAGATTACTACGGACAAGATCGACACCAACAAGTTTAAAAACCATCATCTCATCCTCGTCACTGCTATCAGCCCTACCAAGGCAGGCAATGGCAAGACCACCGTATCTGTAGGTCTCGCCCTCGGTATGCAGAAGATTGGCAAGAAAGCTGTCGTCGCCCTGCGTGAACCATCTCTCGGACCTTGCTTCGGCATGAAGGGTGGTGCTGCCGGCGGCGGTTATGCCCAGGTATTGCCTATGGATAAGATCAATCTTCACTTCACTGGCGACTTCCACGCTATCACAGAGGCTAACAACATGATTGCTGCCCTGCTCGATAACTACCGTTTCCAGCACGAAGCTGAGGGCTTCAAGCTCAAGAAGATTCTCTGGCGCCGCGTGATGGATGTGAATGACCGTGGTCTCCGCCGCATCATCACCGGTATCGGTGATAAGAACGGTATCGAGACAGAGGCAGGATTCGACATCACTCCAGCTTCAGAGATCATGGCTATTATGTGTTTCGCAACAAGTGTTGACGACCTCCGCCGTCGCATCGACAATATTCTCCTGGGTATCACAGAGGATGACAAGCCATTCACCGTCAAGGATATGGGTGTAGGTGGCAGTATTGTTGCCCTCCTCCTCGATGCCCTGAAGCCAAACCTGGTTCAGACCACAGAGGGTACTCCTGCTTTTGTTCACTGCGGTCCTTTCGCCAACATCGCTCATGGCTGTAACTCTGTGATGGCTACAGCAGCAGCTCTCGAATATGGCGACTATGCCATCACTGAGGCTGGATTCGGTGCTGATCTCGGCGCAGAGAAGTTCTACAACATCAAGTGCCGCAAGACTGGTTTGCAGCCAGACCTTACTGTTCTCGTCGTTACTCTCCAAGCATTGAAGATGCATGGTGGCGTAGCTCAGGAAGACATCAAGAAGCCAAACGTAGCTGGTATGGAAGCTGGCTATTGGAACCTCGACAAGCATGTGAAGAATCTCCAGAGCTTTGGTCAGACTGTAGTCATCGCCTTCAATAAGTTTGCTACTGATACCGATGAGGAAATCGAGGTATTGCGCAAGCACTGCGAGGAGATGGGCTGCGGATTCGCTGTCAACAGTGCCTTCGCCGAAGGTGGCAAGGGTGCTATGGAGTTGGCAGAGCTCGTTGTGAAGACCATTGATGAGCATCCATCAGCTCCTCTCTACTTCACTTACGATGACGATGAGCCTGTAGAGAAGAAGATCGAGGATGTTGCCTTCAACCTCTATGGTGCCGGCAGCGTAACCTTGAGCGATTCTGCCAAGTCTATGATCGAGGAAATCAAGAAGTTGGGTGCCGAGAAGTTCCCTATCTGTATCGCCAAGACTCAGTATAGCTTCTCTACCGATGCCAAGGCATACGGTCCTACAGAAGGCTTCGAGCTCCACGTTCGCGACATCACCGTGAATATGGGTGCCGAGATGATCGTAGTCATCGCAGGTCCTATCATGCGAATGCCAGGTTTGCCAAAGAGCCCACAGGCTGAGCGCATTGATGTGGTTAATGGTGAGATTACAGGTCTTTCATAAATACGATAAAAGGCTGCTTCCCGAAGCGGGAAGCAGCCTTTTTTAATCTTATCTCATACTGAATTCACAACCGCAATATAGCTGGTTATAGAATTCATTCTGTTTCAGCAATTCTCCTCGGCGGTTCTGCAAACCACCCTTTCTCCAGTTCATATCCCACCACTCTACATCCGGGCATCCTTTTACCGCAATATGTCCTGCGGCATCTATCTGCTTGATGTTCTTCCATCTCGATGAAGCCAGCGTGGTGGTAAGCAGATGGAATCCATGTTCCTGGGCATACCTGGCAGCATGAGTCAGACGATATTGGAAACACACCGAGCAGCGGCTTCCCCGCTCCGGTTCCTTCTCCAATCCCCTGATGGTAGCCAACCACTCCTCATGGTCATACTCATCCTCTACATAAGGCACCTGCTGCGCCTCCAGGAATCTCATCAGCTCGTGCTTGCGGATATCGAACTCCTGCTGCGGATAGATATTGCTGTTGCTGAAATACACGGTTGGCTTCATGCCATTGCGAAGCATACACTCTACGATAGCCGATGAACAGGGTGCACAACAGGCATGCAGCAACACCGACTTTCCTTCAGCCTTGCTTCCATCCGGGAGAGTAAGTTTCACGAATTTATATTGTTCTTCTACGGGAATCTTCATTTTACTTTGAACTTTAAACTTTGAACTTTATGATGAGTATTCTTGGTGAATACCTTGCTTATTTCTTATTATAAAAGTGAGCGGAAAAAGCGGGATTTCGCTTTCGGGCAAAAAAAACAAATGGAGTACAGTCTCTCGACACCCCCCATTTGCCCAAATATATGCGAAAACTGATGCAAAGATACGATTAATTTTTGAGTTACCAAATTTTTAAGCGATAATTTTTCATCAAAATGAATAAATATCGATTTTTTAACCAAAACTTAACAGTTTGCATCAGCAAATTAACGTTTTTATTCAATTCTTCGGGAACTGTGAGATGTCTGACTACCAGTCTGTTTTCTAACCCAGATCACGCTTCAGGGTGATGACCGTCATCTCCGGCCAGGCACCCAGTCGGAAAGGGAATGATCCGCCCAATCCGGCAGAAACATAGAGCAGCTGCTTGCCCAGCCAGTATTCTCCTCCCCACTCCTTGAAAGCCATGTGGGCAGGAGTGAAGTTACCTATCTTCAACTGTCCGGCATGAGTATGTCCCGCCAGGGTCAGATGAACTCCGGTCTTCTGTACTTCCCTTCTCCAATGGTGCGGATCGTGGGTAAGCACTATCTTGAAAGCATCCTTCGCCACTCCCTTCATCGCCTTCTTCAGGTTACTGCGATTGGTAAACGGAGGCTGTCCGGCATTCTCCACACCGATGATTTCTATCGAAGCCATACCGTGCGATACCGTAAAATGCTCGTTCATCAACTGATGCCATCCCATCTCATTCTGCAACTGGAAGAGGAGCCGGCGGTTCTTTCTCAAGGCACTCAGACTGTGGTTGGTATTATATTCGCAGTAATCGTGGTTACCCCAAACCGAGAAGATACCATCGGGAGCATGCAGCTTCTTCAGATCTTCCACATAAGGTTCCACCTCATCGGCAGCATTGTTCACCAGGTCGCCGGTAAAGAGCATCATCTCCACCCCCTCGGCATTGGCTCTTTCCACCACCTTTTTCACGAAGTCGGCACCCTTCGGAAAGGTACCGAGATGCAGATCCGTGAAATGCAGAATCTTATAGCCATCAAAGTAAGGAGGCAGATCGGCAGAAGAATAAGTCACGTATTTCACCTCCAGTCGCTTCCATCCCTCCACGAATCCATAGAGGAACCATCCCATCACCGCCAGGGCAGGCAGGATGGCGAAGAACCAAGGCATGAAGAATTCGAAGAGGATGAATACCACCTTCGGCATCACAGAGAAAAGGATGAGAGAGAAAAGCACTCTCACCGATGTGCGATGAAACTTGCCCAACTGCAGTCCCACCTCAGCCAGAATGATGAGCAGAGAGGGAATCCACCAGAGGATGGCTAGCGGCAGAGGCCACTCCCCCACTCCGATATGCCACAGCCAGGCATCGGGCACCAGTGTCATAGCTCCGATGCCTACTATATACATAAGTGATCTGAAAAACTTCTTGATAACCTTATTCATCTACCTATTTCTATTAAGCTATTCGCTGCATCCCCAGTCAGGGCGCAACAACTTTCTGCAAAGGTAGTGTAAATTGAAGACACTACAAAATAAATGGGAATCTCAAAATTACATTTAACTTTCTTTTGCCAAATCAGAAGCAAGATTTCGCATCTTCGGGCATTTTATAGACAGAAAGATTTAAAAAGGAAAAGTTATGAGAAAGATCAATTTCAAGAAAATCGGGCTCGCAGTAGCCCTGCTGATGTCAGCATTCACCTTCCAGTCGTGTGATTCTGATGATGATACCAACTGGGATCAGGTTTTACCTAATGCCCTAGTAACTGTCAAACAGAATGCAGATGCCTGCTATCTGCAGTTGGATGACAACACCACATTGCTCGCCAAAAACCTCAAGACTCCAGTCTTTGATGGTAAGGAGGTTAGAGCACTCGTCAACTATACAGCTACCGATGAGAAGAGCGACAAGTATTCTCAGGTAGTACACGTCAACTGGATTGACAGCATTCTCACCAAGAAGCCAGCACCTTATCTCTCTACTCCGGCAGAGAACGATGCGAAGTATGGCAATGATGAGGTAGATATCGTTCGCGATTGGGTAACAGTAGCCGAGGATGGTTATCTCACTCTCCGCTTCCGTGCTCTCTGGGGCGGTCAGAAGCCACACATCATCAACCTTCTCACCGGTGTGAACCCAGAGAATCCATACGAGGTAGAGCTTCGTCACAATCAGAATGGTGATGCCAAGTATCGTGTAGGCGATGCCCTGGTAGCCTTCAACCTCAACGATGCCCTGCCAGATACCAATGGCAAGACTGTAAAGCTCACCATCCGCTGGAAGTCGAGCAATGGTGACAAGAAGGTGGATTTCAACTACTGTTCGCGCAAGGCAATCACCAATGCCAAGCAGCTGGACGGCTACAGCCAGACAGGTAAGGCTATAAAGTAAAAGATTGATAAAGTAAAACGCCTATCCCCTGATGCTTCTCTTCAGAGAATCCATCAGGGGATTTTTTATCAGTTTTTGCATTATCTCAACATACTCTTCAATAATTTCATTAGAGCCCCCATTCGATACAAAAATAATTTTTTCTCACGAAACCACAAAAGAAATCCCCCAAAAAATTGCATAAAAGAGAAATATTTCTTATTTTTGCAGCAAATAAAAAGAAAGAACGATGGCAAAGGAAAATATAAGCTTATCAGTAGTCCTTCATGATGATAGCGACTATAAGGACTGGCTCGTAGAACTCAAGGAACGATTCTACAGCCATCGCCTAAAGGCATCTTGCGCTACTAATGGCTACCTATTAGACTTCTATTGGAAGCTGGGACGAGACATTGAAGCTAAGCAATATACCAACAATTATGGTTCTGGTTTTTACAAGAATCTTAGCCAGGACTTGAAGAAAGAAATGCCGGGGGTGAAGGGATTCTCGCCAACCAACTTGAAGTATATGAGCTACTTTTATAAGCTCTATGCTCCATTGGCTGCAAATCGTCAGCAAGCTGCTGACGATTTTACAGAATGCTTAATTGACTCTGATATTCAACCAGTTGCAGAACAAAACAAAAATCGTCAGCAAGCTGCGGACGATTTCAAATTATTATTTATGATACCATGGGATCATCATTGTCGAATTATATCAAAATGTAAGGGCGATATGGCCAAAGCCTTGTTCTTCGTAAGAAAGACTTGGGAGAACAATTGGGGACGTGACACTCTTCTCAACTGGCTTGATACCGACCTTTATGAGCGTGACGGCAAAGCCATCACAAACTTCCAATCCACACTCCCTGCTGTGCAGAGTGACTTAGCGCAACAGATAACAAAAGATCCTTATCAGTTGGATTTCCTTAATCTTAGGGAGAAATATGACGAGCGTGACATTGAAAATGAATTGGTGAACAACGTTACACGTTTTCTTTTGGAACTTGGAAAGGGATTTTCCTATATGGGCAGACAATTTCGTTTAGAAGTAGGTCAACAGGAGTTCTTCCCCGATTTGCTTTTTTACAATACCCACCTCCACGCCTATGTGGTCGTTGAGTTAAAAGCCCAGTCATTCCATCCATCGTTCTTGGGGCAACTGAGTTTCTATGTATCAGCCATTAACCATCAGTTCAAGACCGATATAGACAACCCGACCATCGGCTTGCTCATCTGCAAGGACAAAGACAATGTGGTGGCGAAATACGCCTTGGAATCATACAAGGAACCGATGGGAATATCAGAATATCAACTATCCAAACTCTTTCCGAAAGACTTTAAGTCTTCTATGCCGACTATAGAGGAATTGGAAAAGAGATTAAAAGATAATCAAGAATAGATCCGCAATAACTAATCACGATGCCCTGGATCCGGCTCCGCCACCATTGCCGGCTTCTCTTCCGGCACCTCATATCTCCTGATATGATGATCTTCCAGGAAGATATGGTTCAGCGTAAAGGCAAGCGACTCCAGCGTCTTCTCCCTGACAGCCGGTTTCAGTTCGCATTCCCATATCACGATAGTATGCCATCCCATTTCTGCCAACCGATGCAGCACCTCATGGTCCCGTTCCCGGTTCCTCCTGATTTTATCCTGCCAGAACTGGGTATTCGATTTCGGAACCACATAATACTTGCATCCTTCATGTCCATGCCAGAAGCATCCATTCACCAGAATGCAGGTACGATACTTTCTGAGCACAATATCCGGTTTTCCCGGCAACCGAGGATGATTGAGCCGATACCTGAATCCCCTAGCCCACAGGAACTTCCTGACAAGAATCTCCGGTTTGGTATCCTTGCCTCTGATTGCCGCCATATTATTGTGGCGCTGCTCTATGGTCATTTTATCTGGCATACGCTTTATTTATTAAGACATCTTTTTCTAATCTAATCCCCCCATTCGATACAAAATTAATCTTTTCTCATGAAAACACAAAAGAAAAAGCTTAAAAACTTGCATAAAAGAGAAATATTGCTTATTTTTGCATTATCTTTGCAGGAATTAAGAGGAAAGGACGAAAATATGAAACAAGAAAACAACAGAATACAATTACCCCTAGAAGAAATCAAGCTCGCATTCGCTGCTTCATGCGTTGAGGGAGCAGCAAGAAAGCTCGGGGTACCATATATTGAAATATACGAAAGAATGAGAAAGGTTGATTTAATCAACAAATTCATTCTGCCACACTATGATACACTCCATACAGAAAGTAAAGAGTATCTTATAGAAGATGTCATTGAGTGTCTAACTAATTGGGAGAAGAAAGCTTCTCATCAATAAATACTTAGCATATAATGGAACAGAAAAAATATAAACAGATCAACACAAAGACGCCAGAGATTCAAGAAATGATTCTCAGCTATCAGATAGGTGGCGTAGCATACGAACTATCACAGCGTCTCGAGATTTCGCCAGCCCTGGCTCTCGATCTCTTCTATCGCAGCAAGACCTGTGCCCAACTCCACGATAAGCGCACCGGCTTGTATCTTATGAGCAATGGCTACATCGCCGATGATTTCATTTACGAGAAGCAGAGAGGATACTAAGCCACATTTTTATACCAGAACCATCTGAGCCACCAGAGCCACCTTCCCCCCACACGTCCTGAAAGGGCAGAAGCCTCTAGCCGCCATAAGAAGCCCACAAGCAACACGCCCTGAAAGGGCAGAAGCACCTAGTCCAGGGTAACGCCCTGGGTATAAGCGCATTTTACCTTAGTTTTTAATAATTCTTTTTCTGAAAGGCCTGTATATCTCGCGATTTTATCAACAGGTTCATTTTCCATCAGCATATTCTTAGCTACTTCTATTTTAGCCTCTATGATAGCTCCTTTATATGCTGCAATATGGTCACGCATCACCTTGATTGCATCATCATATTTCTCTTGATCTTCCTTGCTGAGTGCAGTAACATCCTCTATCGCAGCAAGTTTCTGGAAGAGTTCATTTCCTGCCAAAGAAGGTATTTTGTCCAATATACTCATATTATTTAATTCTATTAAAAGAAAACATTCTTATATCAATTAACACCATTCATTGGCAAAATGAATCTTTTCTCACGAAAACACAAAAGAAAAAGGCCAAAAACTTGCACAAAAGAGAAATATTTCTTATTTTTGCAAGCAGATTTAAAACATAAAAAGATGGGAATATATAAGTATCAAGCAGAAATAGACGCATTGATACAACAAGGACTAAAGATGCCCGAAGTTGTAAAGCCAAACGATTTGAAAGGATTCAGATTCGTTTTCAGTACAGATATGTCCAAAAGTTACATCCCCAACTACATCATGAAGCCTCAACGTGCTATTATGAATGGCCAAAGAAAAGTTGATGTTGGTGGATATGCTCTGTCTTGCTTTACGGAAAAGGATAAAGCCATCAAGTTCTATCACTTACTTGCAAAAAATATGAGAAACATATACAAAGCTATAGGTGATAGTATTTCTTCAGGAATTGTGACTAACAACGATGGCAACATCACTACACCTGCTAGTAACGGGCATTATAACTTGTTTGAATTCCCATCATGTGACTTATCCAAAACATTTAAACTAGAGGAGGGAAAATTATGAAAACAATAAAAGGTATTTGCATAAAGAAGCGCAACTTCGACAAATTCAAGAAAGTGGCCGATCTTATATATTTCGATGGACCATTGTTGTCACACTACGTTACCAACAAAGGTGACAACTATCTCTTCTATTGGATAGACCAAGATGATACAAACAATCGTTGGATGTTCATCAGAACCGATTACGACAATATACAAAAGTACACGAATAAAAAGCAAACATTGCGTAACGTATTAAGTTCGCCATTAGACGACATTGTATATACTGTCGATATTGATGAAGAAGGCAATCATCACAACTTCCAGGCCCACTCCATAGAAGATCTTCCAGAGGATTATCTCCCTACTGAAGATTCTTATTATGAATTTGAGCCAGAAGATGTGAACAAAGCGAACTTATCCATAGCAGAAATGAGCGGCAAGAAACTCGACTGGTTCCGCAAGGTCTGTGCAGCGGTACTTTAGATACCTTGCCCCCACACGCCCTGAAAGGGCAGAAGCTCCTAGCCCAGGGTAACACCCTGGGTATAAGAGCAATCAGCCTTGCGCCCTGTAAGGGCAAAAGCTTCCATTCACCCAAACAGTCTGACATTTTCTATTAATATGTTACCTGTAATCAAGAATTATACGACGAGAATACAGAACCATTACTTCTATACTCCTTCAGTACCTCGGCAGTCGTAAACATCGGCTCACCATGAACATAACTATTAAATTCCTTAAGATGAAGAACCTTTAAATCGGCAAGTAATTTTCTGATATCAATCTGTCCGATATTCACCTCTTCGTCAAATCGGTAAAAGAAATAGTTACGTTTCGCATCACCATCTTCACCTCCGACCGTACCCATCGGATACCAGGTATTGCGCATTCTTTCCTCAGTCACCTTGCTCGCAGTGTCCTTAACATGAAACACCCGATACTTACCAGTTTCTTCTACCCCATCAGTATAGAGTATTACAAATTGAACATTCTTCTTTTCATAGAAATATGCAGTATGAGCACCATCTCGAGCCTCATCATCTTTAAGTTTCAAGCGCACGTTATAAACCAGACTTCCCTTGTCATTATTACCAAGAATCCATTGCAAATGCTCCTCAGATTTGTAATAACCAACCAAGATACCTCTGCTTAAATCCCGCTCCAGATAATGCACAGTAAGCCATGGCGGTGAAGCCAATGGCAATCCAAGCTCGTGCTCCAGTGCAGGTCTCAGCACTTTCTCTGGGTCCTTACCCATATTACACTCATCAATGATGAAGTCTTCCTTCAACTCATTAAACTGCCCCTCCGTCTCTTTCCATTTATCTAAAGGACGAGCATACGCAAAATACACTTCCCTATCCTCACCATAAGGCTTAAACACCCTACCGTTCAACTCATAGAAGTGCTTCTGCATATACAACTCGCCATCTACACCAAGCTTCGCTCTCATGGCATAGATGCAATAATTTTTCTGAATCACCTCCCTTATCTCGTTACGGAAGATGTCTCTCACCTTTCTCTTCCACTGCGCCTTTTCATTAGCCTTGTTTCGGGCATAAAGGAAAAGAACATACAGGAAGTTAACATCATATTGCGACAGGAAGAGCGTATCACGGTCAAAGAGCCTGTCTGGGAATTGATACGATACCGTGGTACAATGCTCCCCCTTACCATTACAATGCTTGCGGATATTCTTCTCACCAGCATTATATCTGTGATCATCATACACGAAACCACTGATAAAGAAGTTAGGTATCACATCATAACCCTCTGTAGCTTCCGCATCCTGCAGATGGATATCCTTATACTTCTCCTTGTCTTTATTCCTGTTCTTCTTATCTTCATCATCAAAGGCCGTATCATCCGACAGGAACAGATTGATGTTCCACTGTATCACATTTCTGGCATAAGTATATTGCTTATAGATAGATTCCGATGTCAATGGGTGCCCATTCTTATAGTACTTGCTGTCACCGATGTAATATACCTCACGGCTAGCCTGTGCATCATTAGATGTCAAAGCCAAGTCCGTATAAAGATGATCCACCCGCTTTCCATCCTTCTGATCAGCAAGTCCCTTTGGGATATCGGTATGTGGAGTACCAATCAGTTCATCTATCATTGCCTCGAATATGATATTGAAATTTTTGGCAAGAATATATTCCTGGGCATGAGCATTGATAGCAATTCTATAAGAGTTCTCGAAGAAGGCATAGCACATATCCCAAAGTTGCAGCGCCTTGTCCGAGAAATACTTATACTTTATCTGCATGAGCCTCATCTTACCCATACCCTTCAGATATTCCTTGAATTGCTTACCGGTAATCAATTCATACTGAATATTGATAGGCGTCTGAAATCCATACTCGTCGTTCAGATAGTTCAGAATACTATAGTAGATAACAAACAGTTCCTCCTCATAGTTAACGATACGTTTCTTATTGACAAGTTTCAGATATACAGGTGCTCCATTCTCCTGCATAAAGGCAGAAGAATGACTGATGGTCTTCGTCCAGTTAATCTTATTATTACCCCGATGCAGGTTCTTGACGGTGAAAAGCACGAAGTTACGATTCTCCTGATTAAATCTGATCAGCGAAAGAACGATGTCGAGATAAGTATTCGTATGCTGTCGCTTACCTTTACCCGTTCGGGTAATGTGCTTATACAGGATGGCCTTACTGTTGGGATTTGCCTTGTAGAATACACTCAGCGCACGATATACCCAAACAGAGAATTCGTAGATAAACTTACGGTATTCACGGCTCAGTTTTTTCTGCTTTTCAGGAGTCAGCACCTGCTCTGGACTTACAGTTTCCCCATTCTCCAAAGTCACTCCAGCCAGCACTTCCTGTTTCTTTTGAGGATCATCTCTCAAGAGCACCTTGGGCAGAATAAAGACACAATCTCTGAGCTGTGGATTATAGAAATAACCCACATACTGCACGCTCACCTTCTTATCCACATCCTGCAGCACATAGATGTCCTTCAGGATTTTCTCTACAGTAGAGCTTTCGTACTGATGTTCCTCAAATAGAATATACATTATTAGTTCTCCGTATTATTATTTTGCCAATCCATTATTTTCCGCAGGAAGTCAACCAGTCTTTCTGTATTGACCAGCTCACCCTCCTCATCATAGAAATCAGCGAAGGCAAGGTCTTTTTCTGTTTTCTTGCCATTCTTTTCCTCCTGATAGGTAAAGAGTGAAGCATCCTCGAAGCCATAGTCTTTGAATACATCGTTCCAGAGATAGAATATCACCTTACCCACCAGCGTATCAGCCGTTATGATGGTAGGTTTCTCGTCTGTCTCATTAGCCTTCTTAGATGGCTTGCAGAAGAAATAACCCAACTGCTTATCGGCACTGGAGGTCATGGAAGCGATGATTTCATTCACTTTCTGTATAAATTCCCACCAAGAGAGCTTCGTTTCCTCTTTTATTATCTTCACAGGCTCTCCATTTGCATCCTCTATTTGGATATTCCAGCCCAACTCTTTGCCGTTCTTATCCTTACCTTTCTTAATCTTGATATATTTCCAGTCCCAACGGCGTTTGAAGGCAGAATCTATAGGAAAAAGACTCTGGTCGCTTGTGTTCATGGTGGCAAGAATACTCATGTTAGGTGGCAAAGCCATGAAGCCAAACCAATCCCTATCAGGGTATCTATCGTTCCCCTCCTTATCCAAGCCAAATCTCAGTTTCATAGTCGCAGCATACCCTGGGATATGAAGTTCTTTCAGATGTTCAGCAATATCCGTATCAGCCTTGATAGGATAAGTACTCCATCCATCGTCGCTTCGATCCAAGAGCTGGAAGATGTCACCAAACACCTGGGCACAGTTTCCACGATTTATCTCCTCAATAACCAGGGCGATTTCCTCCTTTGGATTCATCCAGGCTTGCTTGTAAGCCTCCAGAAAAGCCTGCTCCACAAACTCGTATGTCAGATCCTTAGTACCGTCTATCTTATGTGGCTTGTAGCATCCCACGAAAGTAGCATAGTCGCTATCAGGGTGGAAGGTGGTACGGATGCAGGTAATCTTACCTTCATCCTCTTCCTTCTTGATGGTATGCGATTTACCCGTGCCAGGAGCGCCATAATAGATGATTTGGCGAGGGGCGAAATCTCCAAACTCCTGAGGGCATTGAATATCCTCTTTTTTGTCCTCATCTGCTATCTTTTTAAAATAATCTCTTGCATATAAAAAATGCTTATAATGACTTAATGCATTAGAGCGAAAAGCACTATTATCACTTTTATCATGTTTAAGAAAAGCAGTATCTTGAAATAATTTCTTTTGAATATCATCAACAACTATAGGATCTGTTATATCATACATAGATACTATTGATTTCCAAGCCTCTGGATTGTAATCAAATAATCTTTTCGGCTCAATAAACAACAAATAACTACTTATTGAAGATTCACCAAGAGAATCCCCGCTTTCTTTAGAGTATCTCGAGCTCTTAACAACCTTAGAAAGGAAATATGTAAACTCTTCCTTTATTTTCTGTCTATTTTCTTTAAGATTTGCCATTGTTTTATATTTTAATACCCTGCAAAATTAACAATTTATTTTAAAATTCGATTTCTATGAAAAAGTTTTTTTTGATTAAACAAGAAAAAGCAAAGAAAATTATTCTTTATTAGCAGCCATCGAGTATTTTATAGCAGAATTCCACTATCCCAACATCCGCTGCAGCCCAGTCGAGCCCCTTAAATTCTTCTTGGCTGCACCACTTACTATTAATATGCTCTCGCCTCTTGAACCCATTAGCCTCAGCTTTAGGAGTACACAGATAAGCAGTCATGGTTATCGAAAAATCAGGATACTCGTGATTCACGGTCACCAACTCCTCTCCTACTTCTACAGGATACTCCATCTCCTCCATCAACTCACGAGCCAATGCCTGTTGAGGAGTTTCACCAGGTTCTATCTTGCCACCAGGAAACTCCCATTTATAGCTGGTATATTCAAACTTCGTCTTGCCTTTCTGCATGCAGAGGTACTTGCCATTATGGCAAACAACGGCTGCTATCACATTATAATGTTTCATTGTCTTATCAACTTAAAATATCATCTACTCGATTTAAAATATCATTTACTCCATCCACTGGAAATCCTCCTGCAATTCCTGCGGCAACGGATTGTCCATGTGAATATCATACAATATGGAACCATTCGTCGTTGCATCCTTTCTTGGATTCTCCAAATGACCAGTTCCGATATAGGTATATGGCAGGGTGATACCATTCTCGGCACTCACCTTTCTCACAAATACGAAGACTCTCTTAGCGGCTTGCTGCATGGCCTCCTCTTTGGCAGAAATATCTACAACACTTTCCCACTGGAAAACATCTGAAGACAAGAACTTATCATTATACTTCAAATGCTCTTCAAGGGAATCATCCTTCTTTAAACCTGCAAAGATATACATATTGCTATCTTTATAATGTGTTCCTTTCTGATTGTGCTTTGGATTTTCCAATATCTTCAAGAATACTTGGTCCTTGCGATAATCCTGCCACAACAGAAAATCGTCTTTCGTGTCAGCATACCTTGCATCATATTGCGTCAGCCCATAGTTGAGCAAATCTTGCAGATATGCCTCATATTCCTGTTCTCTTTCACCACACAAATGCACTTCACCCTCTTTTATCTTCACCGCATTTCCATCTTCCAGGAATCGCAAAGCATGCTCCAGTTGTTCTAACTTAAAACCAGGAATCTCCTCCTGGATATTGGCTTCTATGTGCGATAACCAAGTCTCTCCGCTCAGTAAATTTTTGATTACCAAATACTCATGCTCTCTTACCAAAGGCAAAAGACTTGAAAGATAGTTGATGCAAGCAATCTGCTCTTCTGAGAATACAGGTAAATCCTCTTCCTCTATGCCCTTCAAGAAGCCATAATAAGAATTGGTTTTCTTGGAACCAATCTTTATCTTAATGAATTTCAAGAGATTAGGAGCATAATCACTATTCATATAATCCATGTGCGATGGATAAGACGGAGTCTTCAGATATGCCTTGAAATTCTGATAATCCATCTTCAGATAGTTGATGCGATTGAAATTCTCGCTCTCTATCTTGTCAATGATTTCTTCTTTAGAAAGATCGTCGATATGTATCTCAACACCATAATTGTCCAGACCCAAACTTTTGAAATCATTCCTTACCATAAACTTCAAGAGTTTCTTTTCCAAAATGGAATTTCGGGAAAGACTACCAAGTGCCAAGGCTATATGAACGCTACGCTTATAGCTGTTGCCGATGAAATCGAGTATCGTAACATAAGGCTTGTTGGCATATTTACGAAGGCCTCGACCCAATTGCTGTAAGAAGATGGTACTCGATTCTGTAGGACGCAGGAAGAGAACCATGTTGACACCAGGAATATCCACACCCTCGTTCAGAATATCTACAGCAAACAAGATTTCCAAATCCCGGTTTTCGTCTTGCAAATCATTGTAAGCACGAATACGTTCACCGGTCTTGTTCTTACCACTTAAGAAAGCAGTATGATAATAATCACCCAGATTATCAGCCATCATTCTAGCATGCTGTATGTTTCTACAGAAAGCCAGCGCCTTCAGTTTCTGTCCTTCCATACGATGTTTCTCTATCTGTTGATGGATAAACTCACAGTTCTCTGGTGTAGAAATCTGTGATATCATACGGCGTTCTCCTGAAGCAGTCAAGCCATAATCAACCAGTTCGTCACGAATACCGAAATAATGAAATGGCACAATCAAATCATTGATGATGGCATCACGAAGTCGTAACTCGTAAGGGATATTATTGCCAAAAATCTCTACAACATCCTGGTTATCCATACGGTTCTCTGTAGCAGTCAAGCCCAACAGGAACTCTGGTTCAAAATAGTCAATGATTTTCCGATAACTGTCCGCAACAGCATGATGACACTCATCGATGATGATATAATCGAATTCCTTCTTATCAAAGAGTTCGAGTGAGCGACACATAGATACATTGGTAGAAAACAGGAAATCTTCTTCTGTTTCCTTTGCTTCCGCATTATACAATCCACAGGTTTTGGAACCACCAAAAACCTTTTGGAATGTCTCTAAAGATTTCTTTAAGATAGAACCCTCGTGTACGATATATAGCAACCTGTCTGGATTGAAATTGAGCGCATCGAATGCTGCCAGATACGTTTTTCCAGAACCTGTAGCAGAAATCACCAAAGCCCTCTCCTGTCCGATGGCACGATAACGATTCAATTCACGAAGCGCCTTGCGCTGCATATAGTTTGGCTTGATATCGGAATTTGCCATATCGTAATCCATATCCCAACGCTCTATCGCAAAACTGAGTTTTGTAGAGTAATCCTTGATTCTATCCTGTGATAATTCATAAGTCTGGTTCCAAAGATTTTCAAACTCATTCATTGCATCAAGATAAGCCTCGGTATCACGGTCGCAGTTTACAACCAAATCCCACTCTATGTTTTTCAACAAAGCATAGCGAGTGATATTAGATGACCCAACAACCATCTCGATTCCATCTTCCATCTCAAAGAGATAGCCCTTGGAGTGGAATCCATTGGTAGAATAGTTTTTCTCATCGTGGAAGCATTCGTCATCCAGATGGCATTCAAAATTGGGATATCGGGTGAGGCTCATGAAAAAGCTCAACGATTCTACGTCAGTGAAGTTCTGATAGGTAGAAGTGATGATTCTTCCTTTGGCTCCACGTTCAACGGCAGCCTTGATATCTTTAGACAGGAGTACCAGGCCGGCTTTCTTGATAAAGCTGACTGAGAAATCAAATGCCTTGCAGCGACGCAAGTTCATCTGAATGGTTGACAAGAAGGTTGTCTCTGTATAATTGGTTAAAAATATCGATTCCATAAGCCCTGCTTTTTATTTTCACGTGCAAAAGTACAAAAAAGAATCCAGTTACTTCACTGTTTCTAATGTTTTCTGATGTATCACGATATTTTTTTCCTTTTTTCTCTGGTTTTCAAGCTAAAAAAATTCTTGAAACTACTTACGACAACGTAACCAATCCTTTCACTATGGTTGGATGGGGATTACAAATCCCCAGGTTTTATCGGTCGAACATTTTCTATAGCGGATTGCAAATCCGCTAGGACGCCTGACGGAAAACATAAACCAAAATGTTTTTTCTATTTTAATGTCACTAATGCCACACACAGGCTAAGTATCTGATTTAATATAAGCTATTTTATCGAAAATTCAGAGAGAAACCAACTCATAATTGGTGCTTCTTCCACCTTCTCCCGTTGGTTTTAATATACCCTTGGCTATCAAATCCCTAATATCACGATTGGCGGTATCTTGAGAGCAATGATTAATCTTATACCATTTGGAAGAATTCAGCTTACCTTCGAAACCATCAAAAAGCATATTGAGAACCTTACGCTGACGCTCGTTGATGGAAACAGAACGATGCGCATCCCAAAATCTGGACTTGCGTAACACTCCTTCAGTTTTCTCAAAAGCTGCTTCCAACGCCAACTTCAATGTCTGTAAAAACCATTGAATCCAAGGTGTCACGTCAAGACCTCCTTTCTGTGCCTGCTCCAAATATTGATAATAATCTTTACGATGATTCAGGATTTCAGAAGAAAGACTGTAGTATCGCTGGGAGGTCTGATCGGCACGGGATAACAACAATTCCGTCAACGTTCTGCAAATACGACCATTACCATCATCAAATGGATGAATCGTCACAAACCAAAGGTGCATCACGGCTGTCTTTACCAACGGATCAAGCGTATTCTCAGAATCAAACCAGCGGAGAAAATCTGACATCATATCTGGTACATCCTTGCTTGCCGGAGCTTCATAATGTATCTTCTCATGACCTAATGGTCCTGAAACCACCTGCATAGGCTCTGCACCCTGTCGCCAATCGCCCACCAGAATTTTATGGATGCCACTTCTTCCAGTAGGAAACAGAGCTGCATGCCATGAGAATAAACGCTCGGCATCCAACGGCATATCATGATGCTGCACTGCATCTATCATTACCTGTACTACTCCTTCTGTATAATGATCGGAGTTTTTCAAACCTTCATACTCCAGTCCTAATTGACGGGCTACAGACGAGCGGACACTATCTCTATTCAATTCCTCACCTTCAATTTTTGCAGAGTGTACAATTTCCTGAGTCATAGACTCCAACATAGACAGGTTCTGTTCTTCAAAACCGAACATAGAAACTCTACCCAGCAATTTACCTCTTAGCAAATTGATTTCTGCCAAGATATTACTGAAACTGGTATCATCCCATTGCATATGGGGCCAACCTTCATGCTGCCAAATATATTTCGTTCCTCTCATCATTGCCGCATTTTTAATCTTTCATACTAAATGTACCTGCAAAAATAGACATTTTTATCGAATATTGCAAGTTTTGCGGAGATTATTTGGCTTATTCTCCGCAAATTTGCGGAGAATAGCAACAAAAGGATGAGAAAGTCATATATAGTCGTACAACTAAGAGGTATATAGTTGTACAACTAAGAAGTGTATAGTCGTACAACTAAGAGGTATATAGTTGTACGCTTTAAAGGTGTTACCACTAAGCTCAACAGACGTGCTGACTGCAGTCAGCAGACCTGCCGACTAGGCTCAGCACGTCTGCTGAGCCTAGTGACAACGTTCAAGAAGATACTTCCTTGAACCCCGAAAGATATATGCTTGTACCCCAAACGATACTTACTTGAACCCCAAAAGATATGTTCTTGAACTCCAAAAGATATATTCTTGAACTCCAAAAGATATATTCTTGAACCCAGAAAGAAACATCCTTACAATCAAGAAGATACATTCTTATAATTAATATCCATAATCGTGGAATAAATACCACACAATTTTACATGTCCTCCATCGACAACCCCTGGTATCCGATATTGAAATTCTTTTATTTCGTTTTGTCTTCCGAAGAACTTCATTTTTTATAGTTTCTTTTTTAATGTTATTTTCGAAACCGCCGTTTCCGAAATAGTGGTTTCGAATGCAAATATTTCGTCAAGGACAAACCAACTCATAATTGGAACTTCAGTCTTCCCCTCCAGTCGGTTTCAATTCAGAATGCTTGTTTAAAAGTAATCAGGATGTATTATGAAAGGGAAAAGAAACTGCAGTGACCATATTGTAAATATAACTCTGATTTTTATTTCTCCGGTTCAAACAACAGAAAAATGAGGGAAGAAGAGATGTTGGCTTTTCCCTTAAGGAAAAATAAAAATATCCTTAAGGGAAAAAATATTTTTCCTTAAGGGAAAGTTTTTCTTTCCTTAAGGGTAGTTTTTTGGCATAGAAACTTTGTAAAGTTATTTACTAAAGCGTTCAAAATCTTCTCCTGTGTTTTAAGACCTTAAACCTCAGTCTTACAGGAAGGCAATGGTCAAACCTGCCATCACGATACTTACCATTGACATCAGCTTGATGAGGATATTGAGGGATGGACCCGAGGTATCCTTGAACGGATCACCCACGGTATCACCTACAATCGTTGCCTTGTGATTCTCACTACCCTTGCCTCCGAAGTTGCCCTCTTCTATCATCTTCTTGGCATTATCCCAGGCACCACCGGAGTTAGACATAAAGACGGCAAGCGTGAAGCCAGCTGCAAGTCCGCCCGTAAGAAGACCCAAGACTCCGGCTACTCCCAAAACCAGACCTACTACTATCGGAATGATGATGGCAAGCAAGGACGGGATAATCATCTCACGCTGAGCACTTCTAGTACTGATCTCCACACATCTGCCGTAATCAGGCGTAGCTTTACCCTCAAGGATTCCCTTGATCTCACGGAACTGGCGACGAACTTCCTGAACCATAGATTCAGCCGCACGACCTACAGCTCCCATCGTCAGTCCACAGAACAGGAAGGCTGCCATCGCTCCCAGGAAAGCACCCACCAGCACCTTCGGATTGATGAGATTCACCTGGAAGAAATTGATGAAATCGATGGTAGTGGCATTCGATGGATCAAAGATGTTTCCGGCTGCATCCACATACTGCTTGCCATTCTCTACCGCACGAATCATAGCTATCTTGATTTCCTCAATGTAAGATGCAAGAAGCGCCAAAGCTGTAAGGGCTGCAGAACCGATGGCAAAACCTTTACCTGTGGCAGCAGTGGTATTGCCAAGTGCATCGAGTGCATCGGTACGTTCACGCACCTCCTGACCCAGTCCGCTCATCTCGGCATTACCTCCGGCATTGTCGGCAATAGGACCGTATGCATCCGTTGACAGGGTGATACCCAGCGTTGACAGCATACCCACGGCTGCAATACCTATGCCATAAAGTCCTACGCTGATAGACTTGGCTGAGAGCGACATATCAAAACCATTGGCACAGAGATAGCTGAGCATGATGGCTACGGAGATGGTAACCACAGGCACCATGGTAGAGATCATTCCCGTTCCTATTCCCTTGATAATCACCGTGGCAGGACCCGTCTCTGATGCCTCGGCAATCTTCTGGGTTGGTCGGTAGCTCTGCGAAGTATAATACTCCGTAGCCTGACCGATGATGACACCAGCCACCAATCCACTGATGACAGAGAATGAGAGTCCGAGCCAGTTCTCGATACCCAGGAGATATAATATAATAAAGGTAGCCACGGCGATAAGACCGGCACTGACATTGGTACCTAATCCCAGGGAATGGAGCAGATCCTTCATGGATGCACCCTCCTTGGTACGAACCAGATAGATGCCGATGAGCGAGAGGAAGATACCGATGGCTGCGATGACCATAGGAGCGATGACGGCACGGAGCTGCATATCGCCGTTCATGGCAAAGGCGGTAGCTCCCAGTGCGGCTGTAGAAAGAATGGAACCACAATAGCTCTCGTAAAGGTCGGCACCCATTCCGGCAACATCACCCACATTATCTCCTACATTATCGGCAATGGTAGCCGGATTCCGGGGATCATCTTCAGGGATGTTCGCCTCCACCTTACCCACCAGGTCGGCTCCCACATCGGCAGCCTTGGTATAGATACCTCCTCCCACTCGGGCAAAGAGAGCCTGGGTAGAAGCACCCATTCCGAAGGTAAGCATCGTGGTGGTGATGGTAACGAGGGCGGTTGCCTCGCCGGCATATACGGCGTTCAGAACAACAAACCAGATGGCGATATCGAGCAGACCGAGTCCTACCACGACAAGTCCCATCACGGCACCGCTGCGGAAGGCAATCTTCAATCCCCTGTCAAGTTCTGAGCGTGCTCCGTTGGCAGTACGAGCCGAAGCATAGGTAGCCGTCTTCATACCGAAGAAGCCTGCCAGTCCGGAGAAGAGACCACCCGTAAGGAATGCGAACGGAACCCACGGATTCTGCACTTTCAGTACGTAAGCCATGAAGGCGAAGACGATGGCGAGCATCACAAAGACGATGGTCACCACCTTGTACTGCTGCTTGAGATAAGCCATCGCACCTTTTCTTACATGCGCCGCAATCTCTTTCATTCTGTCGGTTCCCTCATCTTCCTTCATCATCGAACGGAAGAAGAACCATGCCATACCCAATGCTACAACGCTGGCTATCGGGATGAGCCAAAATACTAATGGAATGTTGTTCATAACGGTATAATTGTTTTTGGTTTATAAATCTGATTGTCAGTTGATTGATAATGCAAAAATAGTACTTTTATCCAACAACTCCAAATAAAAGGAAGAAAAAATCTTTTTCTGAATGAAAAATTTGGTAGTTACTGAATAAAGCAGTAACTTTGCACATCCAAACGGAAGTTCAGAACATCAAGAAAAAGATTAGTAATTAAAAAGCAATATAAACAACCATAGTACAGCAATGACAATGCACAAGAAACATCATTACCGCGAACTGCTCTCGATAGGATTTCCTATCATCATCGGACAACTGGGAACCATCATCCTGGGATTCGCCGACACGCTGATGATCGGTCATCACAGTACTCCCGAACTGGCGGCAGCAGGACTGGTAAACAATATCTTCGGTCTCGTTTTTGTATCCTATATGGGATTCACCTACGGACTCACTCCTATCATCGGCAGACTCTACGGAGAGGAACGTACCGACGTCATCGGTCAGAAGGTGCGCAACTCCTTCCTTGCCAACATGCTGACGGGAGGCATCTTCACCCTTGCCCTCATCCTGCTCTATCTCAACCTGGCACATATCGGACAGCCGGAGGAACTGCTGGAGCTTATCCGACCTTACTTTCTGGTGAATCTGGCATCGGTGCTCTTCATGGGAATCTTCTATACCATGAAGCAATTCCTCGACGGAATCGGACAGACCAAGGTGGCGATGTGGGCAATGATAGGCGGTAACATCGTGAACATCCTGGGCAACTGGGTGCTCATCTACGGTGTGGCTGGCTTCCCGGAACTGGGATTGCTCGGAGCCGGAATCTCTACCCTGGCAAGTAGAATCCTGATGGCACTGGCGATGGTTGGAATGGTAGTGACCTGCAGGAAATTCAGAACCTACAGTTATGACATTGTACACAGTTGCGTAAACAGGAAGGATTTCAAGGAGATGAACCGACTGGGCTGGCCGGTGGCTCTCCAGCTAGGTATGGAATCGGCTGCCTTTACGCTGAGTTGCGTGATGGTAGGCTGGCTCGGCACCATTCCATTGGCAGCTCACCAGGTAATGATTACCATTTCCCAGCTCTTCTACCTCGTGCTTTCGGGTATGGCAGCAGCCATGGCCATCCGTGTGAGCCACTTTATGGGTCAGAAAGACTATGCCGCCGTTCGCCTCAATGCCTACGACGGATTCCGACTGAACCTGCTGTTCTCACTCTGCATGGGTCTGCCGGTACTTCTGCTCCGCCACCAGATAGGTGGATGGTTTAATGATAACGTAGAGGTACAGGCGTATGTAGCTACGCTGATTATCCTGATGATGGTTTATCAGTTTGGCGATGGTCTGCAATACACCTTTGCCAATGCGCTTCGAGGCATTGCCTGCGTGAAGCCGATGGTGCTCTATGCCTTCATCGCCTATTTCGTCATCTCATTGCCATTGGGTTATACCCTCGGTTTCCCTTGCGGCATGGGATTGCTGGGCATCTGGATTGCCTTCCCGTTCGGTTTGACCATTGCCGGCGAAATGTATCGGAGAAGATTTGAGAAGGAATTGAAGAAGATAGAAAAGAAATAAATATACGAAAAAAGGCTCCTGCAAGTGTTGCAGGAGCCTTTTTTATGTTATATGCTATGTTATTGATACTTACTCAGCAACCTGCTCTGCACGATCATCTACATTCTCACCCTCTGTTGGAGCAAGAGTAGCCTTGAAATCTGTGATACCATACTTAGCGAGGATGTTGTACCACTGGAGGAGCTTCTTGATGTCGCTGTCGTGTACACGGTCGCGATCGTAGTTAGGAAGAACCTCAGCGAAGTAATCGTGAAGCTCAGCAGCAGGAGCCTTCTTGTAGTTGAAAGAACTTGGCTTGCCCTCTTCCTTCTTGCTTACGCTGTCGAGTACCTCCCACAATGGCACCTCGTCTGCATCTGTGTACATAGCGATGTCACCAAGGCTGGTTACACGGTCTGTAGCAAAAGCTGGCACACGCTTGTGAGTTTCGTCGAGAGTCTCAACGATAAGAGTTCTGTTACCTCTTGATACCAATTTGTAAAGGCCTGGTTTGCCTGCAATTGAAAGAATTGTTTCCATTGTCTATTATAATCTATTTTTATTTTTTAATATGATCAATTATCTGATGGATTGAGCAGATTGAGCAGATGCACTACCTGCGCTTCTACATCCCTCACCCCATCATTCACGATTTCATAATCCGAACGGGCTATCAGCTCTTCCTGCGGCATCACGGCATCTATCCACTGCTGTGCCTTCTCCTGAGAGATATGATCGCGCTGCATGATGCGCTGCAGACGAACGGCAATGGGAGCCGAGACACATACCACCTTATCGAAATGGGTACGACGATGGAACCCACTATCGAAGAGGATGGCACTCTCCATCCACTCACAGTCGCTCTGCTCGAAATCACGTGCCACTGCGGGATGCACCACATCGTTTACCGCCTGCTTGTTTGCCTCGCCTGTCAGGATAAACTGGGCAAGCACCGGTTTCTGCAAGATACCATCAGCACTGTACACCTCCTCGCCGACCAACTTCTTCAAGCCCGCCTGCAAGTCAGCATCCTGCCTCATCAACCGCTTAGCCCCGGCATCGCAGTCGTAAACCCTGATGCCGTGCTTCTCCAGGATTCTGCACACATAGCTCTTTCCGCTACCTATGCCCCCCGTTATAGCTATCTTCATAACAATGAATTGTAAATTATAAATTATAAACTATCATTGCTGTTCCAGCAGATAATCCACCGTTTCCATTTCCAGCGACGCCTTGCTTACCGAACGAGGCACACTACGCAACTGCAGGGTGCACTTATCAGAAGGATTGGCAGCGATTTCATTATAATCCACTACCACCGTAAACTGGCCAGGCTTGATGGTTCTGAAGAGACTAGCTCCGATGGTGAACTTCACCGACACCTTGGACGGGAAAGTTCTGAGCACCTTATCGGGCGGCATATTGATAGCCGTAATCGGAACATCCACCGTTTCCTCGGTCAGCACATCCGGATACACAGCCAGTCGAACCATATCAGGCATCACCTTCACGCCTCGAATCTTCTTGATGCGCACGTTTTCCCGGATGGTATCCTGGAGATTGCGGTAATAGAAAGGTACGATCTCTACAGCCTTGACCTCATCGAGCTGTCGCTTGTTGGCATATACGGTAACCATAGAAGGGAAAAAATCGGTATGCGCCAGATAATAGCTCTTGCTGGTAGTAATCTTTCCCCTGAACACCACCGGCACCTTCTTGGAAGCACCATAGGTGAAGTAGAAATCAAACTTGCCCGGCTTTACCTGCAGGAGTTTGCTCGAACCATAGAGCTGCGAGAGAATCTGCTTCTGGACATCAGCTACCGGAATCATACCCTGTCCCTCTGTTTCATCTGCATAGTTGTTAAACTTGAAATTAAGCGGACGGAAAGCATAGGTTATCAGGGTGAATCCCTTATCACGCACCGTAATACGCACTGTATCAGGCAAATCTCCTGTTATCACCGCATTACGTGGTGTTCCCACCAGGCGCATAGGAATCTTATATTCTCTCTCCATGGTCTCATTGAGCGTCATCATCAACCAGAAGGCGCCACTGAGAGCGAGAAAGAATAAAAAAATCAGAAACTCCTTATTCAGGCCACTGAACAGGAAGTTTCTGACAGCCTTCAATATATTCCGAATACTATGCATCAGAATTCTATGAATAGACTACTGTGCGTTAGGAGTCTGGCTAGCTGCGTCTGCGAAAACGTAAGCCTTAGCAACAGTGATGACTACGCCACGTGCAATCTCTACATCTACCGTATTAGCCTGGAGATCTACACGCTTAACAGTGCCATACACACCACCGCCAGTAACCACCTTTGTACCTTCTGCCAAAGAATTCTGGAACTTACGTATCTCTTTCTGCTTCTTCTGCTGAGGACGAATCATGAAGAACCACATGATAGCGAAGATAGCTACCATCATAATGAGGAAACTCATACTGCTACCACCAGCAGCAGCCTGCAATACTAAATTTGTCATGTCTTTATTCTAATTGATTAATGTTGTTTATTCTTGAATAACACTATATATGATCGAAAGTATTCATATATATAATGTACGCACGTACATTATATATATACACTCTATACATTAGCCTTCCTTATGTCCATGAGGTCCATGAGGTCCATGATGACCACCCTTGCGCTCAGGCAACTCCTTCTGGATCAAGCCACGAGAGATGAGGAAGCGGGCGATGGTATCGAGCATGCCGTTTACATAGCCACCACTGCGAGGAGTACTATAGAGCTTGGCAAGATCTACATACTCATTGATGGTAACCGTAGCAGGAATGCCAGGGAAAGTCATCAACTCGGCAATGGCAATCTGCATGACTACTACATCCATATAAGCCAGGCGGTTGAAATCCCAGTTGCGGCAAGCATCGCCGATATAGTGCTGATAAGCATCGCAGTTGAGCAATGTAGCACGGAAGAGCTTGCGGGCAAAGTCGCGGTCCTCTTCATCCTTATATTCCGGAAGCAATTCCTGATCAGCCTTGCTGGTTGGCTCGAAGCGCTTGATGGTCTTCAGCACGAAGGTATCGATGATATCCTTGTCATCATTCCAGTAGAGGCTCTTCTCCTCGAGCAAAGCATCGAGATCATCATTGTTCAGAATGAAGGTCTTGTAAGCACGGCGCCAGAACTCGCGGTCGTATGCATAATCGGTAAGTTCCTCCTCATGATCCTTGGTCATGGAACCGTCAATATAGCTGGCATAGAGATCGCTGGAGACGATGGCAGTATAAATCTTGCGCACTGTTTCGATATCCTCTTCCCAAGAAGACTTCTTCACATCAGCCCAGTCGGCGAGCATCTTGTTCTCTTCCAACTGCACGGCAAATCTATTGTATGCGAATCTTGAAGAAGGCTCAGGAGCACCCTCACGCTGAGCACGAGCCACCTCTACCTCATAGCGCCTCTGTGCCTCCTGGGTAAGAGCTACAATGAGTTGCAACATATAGTTGTACAAGTCATACGACTTAGAAAGAGCAAACAACAGCTCCTTTTCAGCATTATCAATATTATGATTGCTGTTCTGATAGTATGCGTAGGTTAACTGCACAATCTTACGTCTTATCAAATCCCTATTAATCATTCTCTAATAATTTAAAAGATTTATTTATATAATTACCTAAAACAGTGCAAATTTACATATTTAATATATAATATGCAAGAAAAGGGGCAATAATTTCTATTTTTTTAAGGTTAGGAGATGTGTTTTAGATATTTAACGGGCATTTTGGAGAAAATATCGCCCAGAAATTTGCATATTCCAAATAAAAGTAGTAATTTTGCACCCGCTTTACGAGAAACACTCGCGAGGCATGCTTCAAACAAAGCTAATCCGTGTGATGGCGAGTTAAGGCAAAATTATTTTTTTAACAACTTAATTTAGAGTAACACAAATGAAAGAGATTAATGTAACAGGTCAGAAGCGTACAGACCTTGGCAAGAAAGCTTCTAAGTCATTGCGTAAGGAAGGTTTCATCCCATGTAACCTTTATGGTGAGAAGAAGGATGCAAACGGTGCTCCTGAGGCTATGTCTTTCGCAGTTCCATTCACTGAGTTGCGTAAGATCATCTACACTCCTCATGTATATGTAATCAACCTCATCATCGACGGTGAGAGCCACACAGCTATCATGAAGGAGATCCAGTTCCATCCAACAACAGACGCTCCTCTGCACGTTGACTTCTACGAGGTGAACGATCAGAAGCCTATCACTATCGGTATCCCAGTTAAGTTGGTAGGTCTTGCACAGGGTGTACGTGATGGTGGTCGTATGAACCTCTCTATCCGTAAGATCAACGTTACAGCTCCTTACCAGGTTATTCCTGAGCACCTCGATATCGACGTTACAGAGTTGAAGATTGGTAAGAGCATCAAGGTAGGTGACCTCTCATTCGAGGGTCTCGAGTTGGCAACAAGCAAGGCTGTTGTAGTTTGCTCTATCAAGATGACACGTAACGCTCAGCTCGCTGCACAGGCTGCTGCTGAGGAGGAGGCTTAATCGATAGTCATCAAAGATTTTACGAACCTGAGTAAAGCATTATCAAACATTGGATAAATATTTGATTTGTGGGCTTGGTAATCCTGGCGACGAATACGCTGATACCAGGCACAACACAGGATTTATGGTATTGGACGCTTTTGCTAAAGCGTCCAATATTCATTTTGAGGATAAGCGATATGGTTTCGTTGCCGAGACTACGCTCAAGGGAAGAAAGATTATCCTGCTGAAGCCTACCACCTTCATGAACCTGAGTGGTAATGCAGTGAGATATTGGCTGAATCAGGAAAAGATTGACCAGAGCCGACTTCTGGTGATCAGCGATGAACTCGCCCTGCCTCTCGGCGCTTTCCGCCTGAAGGCTAACGGAAGCAATGGTGGTCACAACGGCTTGGGACATATCCAGCAGCTTATCGGTCAGAACTATGCCCGACTCCGTATGGGTATCGGCAACGATTATCCTCGTGGCGGACAGATAGACTGGGTGCTGGGTAAATACACAGAGGAAGACATGAAGCAGCTTCAGCCTGCCATCGACCTGGGTGTAGAGATCATCAAGAGCTTCGTATTGGCTGGTATCGATATCACCATGAACCAATACAATAAGCTAGGAAAGAAATAATCATGAAAGAATCTGCAAGAATAGACAAGTGGCTTTGGGCAGCCCGCATTTACAAGACCCGCAGCATTGCTGCCGACGCCTGTAAGAATGGCAGAGTAACTGTAGGCGGCGTAACCCGTAAACCCTCCTTCATCATTAAGCGTGGCGACGTGGTGAGCGTGAAGAAAGCCCCTATCACCTACTCTTTTGAGGTACTCGACTGCATAGAGCAGCGTGTAGGAGCCAAAATGCTCTTCGGAGTCTATAAGAACGTGACCGATCCTAAGCAGTATGAACTGCTGGAGATGAGTCGCATCAGCGGATTCGTAGATAGAGCAAGAGGCACTGGTCGCCCAACCAAGAAAGAACGCCGTGCCCTGGATGCCTTCGTTGATCCAGCTATGTTTGGATTCGATGAAGAAGACTGGGACGAAGAAGAAGAATAAACAAAAACTCCCCCTACACTTCAAAGAGTATAGGGGGAGTTTTCTTGTGTAGTTATAATTATTTTCCTTTAAGCCGAAAGGCTTTTTTCTTTCTTTTGCTTCATTGTATCATAGATACCTATTCCTAATCCTACCAAACAAAGCAAGAAAAGGGTTCCTAATATAAGCCAAGTATTAAGTTCATGAGCATCCATATTCATTTTCCTTTCTTTTTATTATTATTACTTGATTTCTTAACCAGCCACAATCCGATGCCAAGCATTCCTAACATCAAAACTATAGAGGCTATAATAGTACCTGCGGAATTCATATCCCCCAAGAAAGTCGCAAGCAAGAGCGCCGTCAGTATATATTTGGCAACGTCCATTAACCATTTTCCAAATTCTAGTCCCATACGCTATACTTTTATCTCTGCAAAGATACAACTTTTTATGATACAATGCAAGAAAAAGGGGAGATTTTTTTCTAAAAACATACGATATGGGAACAAGTATGCTACATTTTGTAATATGATGGAAAATAAAGCTTAAAAAGTTTGGAGCGAATAGAGAAAACCTATATCTTTGCAACCAGTTATTTATGGTATCAGAGTATAAGCTGATTACCAACTTACTCAATCGTGAGTATTAACATACTATTAATTTTATAATTTAGAGATTATGAAAAAATTATTTGTTATGGCAGCTATGGTGCTGTCTTCAGTAGGTGCTTTCGCACAGCAGGCTGCAGGTACAACAACTCTCCAGCCTAAGGTAGGTTTGAACGTTGCTACAATCGGTGATAACGACTGGAAGGCTGGGTTCGCAGCTGGTGCTGAGTTGCAGTATCAGGCATCAAGTAACTTAGGTGTTGCTGTAGGTGCTCTCTATTCTGTACAGGGCTTCAAGGCCAAGGATGTAAAAGTTGCAGGTATGACTTTTGAAGGTGGTAAATGGAACCCAGGCTATATCAATGTACCTATCACTTTGAACTACTATCCAGTAGCTGGTCTTGCTCTCAAGGCAGGTTTGCAGCCAGGATTCTTGGTAAACAAGGATGATGCAGAAGGCGTTAAGACTGTAGATCTCTCTATCCCTGTAGGTCTCTCTTATGAGTACCAGGGTATTGTATTCGATGCTCGTTACAACATCGGTGTAACTAAGGTTGCTGACAACTGGGATCACTACAACAACGTAATCCAGATTACTGTAGGTTACAAGTTCACTCTCTAATCAGGGAAATGAAAATAGCGATTCCCCTCGCTATTTAACATAGAAAAGAATTATCCCCGCTCCTCATAACGAAGAGCGGGGATTTCTTTTGTCATACCTATTTGAATTTTACCCTGAAAATCTATCTTTATCCAAACATTCCGTTAGAACATTCTACCAGGACCACCTCCAGGACGACCACCATTGAATGGACGACCACGGAAGTCAGGACGACCACCAGGTCTTCCATCAGGACCACCCTGACGTGCCTGCTTGCCTCCGAAGAGATTCAAGCGATATACCACATGAAGCATCGCATAGCTGTTGATGGCATTATACTCCGTATCCGTACGGGATGTAGCAGAAATGGCACGAGAGAAGGTGCTCTGCTGACGAAGGATATCGTAGAACTGGAGCATGATGGTCAATGGCTTGCCCTTCAGGAAACCCTGAGAGAGCTGCGCATTCCATACCAACTCATCGGTGTTCATGCTGCTGTCATTATAGCCACGGCGACTGCTGATAGAGAGGCTTGAGTTCAAGCTGGTTCCCCAAGGAGCTGTAAGCGTCATGCTTGGTCCATAAGAGAACTGCCAGGTATCAAGGTTGCTGTTTGGCTGCAACTTGTTCTTGGCATGGTTATAATTCAATGTTCCGTCGAGCGAGAGCTCCAACCAGTCGTTGCGATAACTGAAAGAGAGGCGTTCTCTCCAAGTGGTACTGCGGGTGGTATTCTTCTGGGAATCTGACTGCTTGTCGAGACTCAGATAGCTCACGTAGTTGTTGTAACCCAAATTGGTATCGGTATTCAGGTTCCAGACTCCTGCACTGTCGATAGAGCAGTTGAACATGAAGGCTCCCATCACATTCCAGTTACCATTGATATTCTCCGGACGGGTAATTCTTCCACCAGTCGTCTCATCATAGGTCACCTTGTTGCTGATACTATTGTTGGTGGTAGAGAAGTTGATGAAGGTCATGACACCCTTGTTGTGGTTCTGCACGAAGTTGTTGTAGAACAATCGGAAGTTCTGGGTGAACGATGGCTTCAAGCCAGGGTTACCCATCGAGATGTTCAGCGGGTCGCTGTTATCTGTGATGTCAAGCAACTGAGAGATGCTTGGCTGCGAGGTAGTACCACGATAGTTCACACGCAGGTTGCTCATCTTGGAGAAGCGATAGCGGAAATCGAGGGTTGGACTCACATTCACCACGTTGCGAACAGTATCTACATGCACTCCCTGATAATCCTGGATATACTTAGACTGCTGTGGCTGAATCATCACACCGAAGTTCAGGTTGTACTTCTGACGGATGAATCGCATCATCACCTGGATATCATGATTGTAGTTGCGATACTCTGAGAAACGGCTCAACTCATCATCCTTGTAATCTTCGAGATGACCGGCAAACGGATTCAGATAGCTGTCCCAACCACGATACTCCTGATTACCACTCATCGCATACTTGCTGAAATCGTAGGTGCTGCGATCGCTCTTGGAGTAGCTGTAAGTAAACTTATAGCTGAACTGCAGGAAGGTTGCCTTCCAAAGTGGCTCACTATAGGTCAACTGTCCCGCATAACTGTAATTCTTCGAAGGAGTCAGGTTATAGCGGTTGGTCTGATACGTAGAATCCTTACCCTCTGCCGTCTGTACGAGATAGAGCTTGGCATTGTTGAGCGAGATGCTCTTGCTGTCCTTATCCGTATATTTGGCATCCACACGGAAGGTGATGTTACGTCCCTTGTTGCCCAACTTGCGGTTGATCTGCAACATACCGTTGATATTGTTATTATCAGAATAGGTGATGCCATTGGTCAACTGACTGTTCACCATAGCCTCAGCCTTGTCCAACTCTTCGATTCCTTCCTCAGAAAGAGGGTCTTTGGAGGTAATGGTATAAGGATCCTTGTTGTAAGAAGCCGACTGGCTGCCACTCAATCCATCGCTGGTACTCCAGGAGATGGAAGGACGGAAGAGGATATTGGTCATGGAATCAGGCATCCACTCCAATCGGATGTTGCCATTCCAACTGTTGCTGCGGGAGAAACTCTGGCTCAGGCTATTGCTGAAAGAGCTGCTGCTACCCATGAAGTTCTCGCTGGAACGACTGCTCCATACATCGCCATCGCTGTGATTCCAGCGGAGAGAGGTATTGAACTTGAACTTGTTCTTCAACTCATAGTTGTAGTTGGCAGCAATCATCTTACTGGCATTCAAACCATTCGCACCACCAAAGCCACGACCCGGTCCACCACCACCGAATCCTCGGTCGCTGGTATTATTGGCATTGGCAAAGAGCATGAATCGGTTGTTGTCATTGAAATAACCACCCATACCACGCATATTGTAGCGGCTCTTGTTGCCTACACCCAGGTCGATGTTGGAAATCAAACCCTTGTTCATACCCTTCTTCACACCGAAGTCGAGCACGGTCTGTTCCTCGCCATCATCGATGCCGGTTACCTTAGAGAGATCACTCTTCTCATCATACGCCTTGATCTTGTCGATGATGCTGGTAGGCAGGTTCTTCAGGGCAGTCTTGGTATCGCCCGTCATAAACTCCTTGCCATCCACGAGAATCTTCTTCACTTCCTTACCATTAATCTTGATGGTACCATCGTCGCTTACCTCAGCACCCGGCAGGCGCTTCACCAGCTCCTCAACCACCGAACCTTCCGGTGTGCGGTAAGCAGCCGAATTATAGACGAAGGTATCCTCCTTCAGGTTCACCTTCTGAGCCATGGCGGTCACCACGGCACCCTTCAGCATGATGGCATCTGCACCGAGAACCACATTGCCCATCGCCAGATTCTTGTCATCAGAAATCTCGATACGCTTTACGGTAGTCTTGTAACCTACACTCGACATTTTAAGTAAATACTTGCCATTGGCAGGAGCCTTGATATGAAAGAGGCCCTGCTCATTGCTGAGAGCACCCGACACATAGGTACTGTCGGTCTTGAGTAACTGAATCGTTACCTGTTCTACGGGATCCTTGGTATCACGGTCGGTAATCGCACCGGTAATCAAGCGATCCTGAGCAAAAGATGCCATGGTTACGAACACCAGAAGCATCATCAGAATAGATCTTTTCATTAATTATAGACGTTATTATTATTTCTTACTTATATATTTGACTTACTTATATGATTAGACCCAATAAAAGCGCAATTGTAAAAAACAGATGCTCTTTTTGGGGCATTCTGCTTCTTTTGACGCATAAAATATATCAAGGTTTAAACTTTTATAGATAAAAAAGTGCTTTTTATTTTGTTTTGTCTCTGATTTAACGTACCTTTGCAAGCGAATTTACAATGAGTTGCCCACAAAAGGTGACTCAGAAAGTCAGTTTCTTTTAAAAGTATATATGTTATGAATCAGAGAGTAATCATATCAACCCATCTGGAGAACGAACTGGTAAGCGCTCTCTCAGAATGCGAGCACGACAAGCTGTTTGTGCTTACAGATACTACCACACAGGAATTGTGCCTTCCGGTTTTGCAGAAATTCTACTGCATGAAGGAAGCTAAGGTGATAACGATTCCGGCTAGCGACAGTCATAAGGACATCGAAAGCCTGATGATGGTATGGAAGGGACTGCAGGAAGGTGGCGCTTCACGTCACTCTTGCATGATCAACCTCGGAGGCGGTATGGTAACCGACCTCGGCGGTTTTGCTGCCAGCACCTTCAAACGCGGCATCAACTTCATCAATATTCCTACTACCCTGCTGGCGATGGTAGATGCATCTGTGGGTGGAAAGACCGGCATCAACTTCGGAGGTTTGAAGAATGAGGTGGGTGTTTTCAACGATTCTAAGTTCGTGATTCTCGACACCGAGTTCCTGAAAACCCTAGATGCCGAGAATATCTGTTCGGGCTATGCCGAAATGCTGAAGCACGGCTTGATTTCTACCGAGGCAATGTGGGAAGAGCTGGTAAGCTTCGATCTTGCCACCCCAGACCTGAAGCTGTTGCAGCGTATGGTGGGCGACAGCGTGAAGGTAAAGGAGCGCATCGTGGAACAGGATCCTCATGAGAAAGGCATCCGCAAGGCACTGAACCTGGGACATACCTTCGGTCATGCCTTCGAGAGCTGGGCGCTGAAGCGCAAGCCAATCCTTCATGGTTATGCCGTGGCATTCGGTTTGATTCCAGAACTTTACCTCAGTGTGGCAAAGACAGGATTCCCAACAGAGAAGATGCGCCAGACCGTGACCTTCATCAAGGAGAACTACGGTACGCTGAATATCACCTGCGATGACTACGACGAGCTCATCGAACTGATGCAGCACGACAAGAAGAACCAGAATGGTATCATCAACTTCACCATGCTGGGAGCCATCGGAGATATCCGCATCAACCAGACCGCTACAACAGAAGAAATCAAGGAAGCACTCGACTTCTTCAGAGAAGGATAATATAATATGGCGGGCTATCAACCCGCCATTATTGTATCTTTATGCCAAACAGCAGCGCTTCGGCTTTCCGGTTTCGGTAAGCGGAAGATGATCTACATGAAGGTATTCCCTTGGAATCCAATATTTATGACTTTTAGATTCAGATGATTTATTTGAATCATCTGATTTACCAGATAAGAGGCGGCGGATAGTCGCCTCTACTTTTTTGAGATCCTCATCCTCAGTCAGGAGAACGGCAATTTCTCCAAACTTCTCATCTTTCTTCTTGGCTAGCATGAAAGGCTTTTCCAAATGAGGTTTCAGGAATTCTTCTACTTCTTCTATCTGTATCTTGATACCGCCACTGCAGATCACATTATCTTTCCTGCCCTTGATGCGGAAACGAGTTTTTTCCACCTTATTATATATATAAGGCTCTATCTCAACGATATCATTCGTTAACAAGGTTTCTGCACAAACCAGAGGAGCATCTATCACCAGACATCCTTCATCAGTCTGACTGATTTTCACGCTATCAAAAGGCTGATACCATTCGCTAGCCTCAGCGCCATTAATTCGCCTCAGGGCGATATGGGATAAGGTTTCGGTCATGCCATAGGTACTCCAGATGGCGATATTGCCTGGAAGAGAACGGAGTTCCTGCTCCAAGGCTGCATCAATGGCACCGCCTCCGATAATCAGATGGCGGATATGAATGAGTCGCTCCCGCTCCTCAGGAACCTGCAGGGTGTTATACACCTGCATCGGAACCATGGCGGCAAAAGTGATTTCCCCATTTACATCTTTAAAATCTATATCCTTCAGCGGATGACCACTAGGAGAAACTGAAATAAGATGGAGATGGCGCTCGATACTGCGCACCACCACCATCTTACCTGCGATATAATCAAGCGACATACAGAGCAAAGCGCTATCACCAGGCTTCAATCCCAGGAAATCACAAGTAATGCGGGCGGAGTTGAGCATTCGCTTCTTCTCTACCATCATCGGCTTGGGCTTTCCCGTGGAGCCACTGGTATGCACCAGCACCCGGTCGCTATCGTTATTCCATTCAGAAAAGAAATCTTCTAAAGTCATAATTTAAATTATACCCTGCTTAGCGGATTACAAATCCGCAATAGTTACCCAATGATGCGGCGGATTGCAAATCCGTCGAAACAAATAGGGGTAAAATACTATATTATATTATTTTACAACAAAGAGTTTATCCCCCCGGATTTCCAATGGCATTGGGATGTTATCAGTAAAGAGCTGACCGGTGCCTAAGCCCTGAGGCATCTCTACATTCGGACCATATACCTTGGCTGCATAATGTGCGATGGCATTCAGCCCGATGTTACTCTCCAATGCCGAGGTAATCCAACTGCCAATACCACGCTGGCTGGCCAACTGGATCCACTCGTTGCAACCATAGATACCACCATGGAGCGAAGGCTTCAGGATGATATACTGTGGACGAATGGTATCGAGCAATGCCTCCTTCATGCTTCTCACATTTACACCAATCAACTCCTCATCCAGGGCGATAGGAAGCGGAGTTTCCCTACAGAGCTGCGCCATCTTGGGCCACTGATGCTGCTTGATAGGCTGCTCGATGGAATGGATATCATACTTAGCCAAAGCCTCCAACTGGCTCATGGCATTCTCTGGCAGAAAACCACCATTGGCATCCACTCTCAGTTCTACCTGTTCCTGGGTATAGACATCACGAATGCGCTTGATGAGATCGAGTTCCTTGAAGAAATCAATGGCACCAATCTTCAGTTTCACACAATGGAAACCCGCCTGGAGCTTCTCCTCCAGTCGTGCCAGCATCTCCTCGTAAGTACCCATCCATACCAGTCCGTTGATGGTGATACCCTCTTCTCCTTTTCCGAAAGGAGAGTCGAAGAGATCTACCAGGTTCTCCATTCCTGCAGGAACAGAGACACTCAAGCCCTGCTTTCTAGCTGCATCAAAGAGAGAGGCGAAAGCGGTTTCGAGTCCGAAGGTGATGCTAGGGTAAGCACGAATCATATCGTATGGGATGCGTCCCATCTGCTCCACCATCTGACATACCTGCCGAAGGGTGACAGCATATTCCGGTTTGGCATCGCAACTGAGATCAGGGAGCGTAGCACACTCACCCACTCCCTCTACTCCCGGCAATTCATCCGATGTAAGGGTGAGATAATAACTGTGTCTCGTGGTATATACGCCACGAGACGTGCCTGCCGGCTGCTTGAAGTGGAGCGTACGCTCCGAGATGTCTATCTTATACATGATTTATTCAAATTCTGAATATTGGGGAATTATCTGAAGTTAACTTACTTCTTCTGTTTCAAATCGTAGAGATCCTTGCGACGGTCACGAAGATTTCGAACGGCACCGTAGGTATGAAGCTCATTCAGGAGATTCAAGTCAACATCTGATACGAGAATCATCTCGGTATTCGGTGTTGCCTCCGAACGCTTGCCATCGTTAGGGAAGGCGAAGTCGCAAGGAGTGAATACGGCACTCTGGGCATACTGGATATCCATGTTGTGAACACGTGGCAGGTTACCCACACTACCAGCAATGGCTACATAGCATTCATTCTCAATGGCACGTGCCTGGGCACAGACTCTCACTCTAGAGTAGGCATTCTGCGTATCGGTCATAAATGGAACGAAGAGGATCTGCATACCATCCTCTGCCATCAGACGGGAAAGTTCAGGGAACTCCACATCATAGCAGATCACGATACCAATCTTACCACAATCAGTATCAAAGGTCTGGATATGGCTACCGCCGCTCAATCCCCAGCACTTCTGCTCATCAGGAGTTACGTGAATCTTCTCGTACATATCCACGCTACCATCTCTACGGCAAAGGAAACCGACATTGTAGAGGGAATCATCCTTGAGATAAGGCATACTACCCGTGATGATGTTGATGTTGTAACTGATGGCCAACTCGCGGAATCGGTCACGAATCTCATCGGTATATTGAGCCATCATGCGGATGCTCTGTGCCTCACCCAAATCGTTGAAGCGAGCCATCAACGGTGCATTGAAATACTCTGGGAAGAGGATGAAATCGCTCTTATAGTCGCTCACGGAATCCACGAAGAACTCAACCTGCTCAAAGAGGTCGTCCACCGAAGCGTATGGACGCATCTGCCACTGTACCAGACCGATTCGCACGGTTGGCTTTCTATCTACATAGGAATCCGTAGGTGGCTGATAGTAGATATTATCCCACTGCAAGAGGGTTGCGCAGTGTTCGCTCTCCTCATCACTAGGAAGATAGTTGCGTATGACACGGCGAACGTGGAAGTCGTTGGAAAGCTGGAAGGTAAGAACCGGGTCGTAAATCTCACGGTTTCTTACGTGCTCGATGTACTCCTTAGGGCGCATCTTGTCGGCATACTTATGATAGTTTGGAATACGACCACCAAACATAATCGCCTTCAGGTTGAGCTTCTCGCAGAGTTCCTTGCGATACTCATACATACGGCGAGCCAATCGCAGACCACGATAATCAGGGTGGATAAATACCTCAATACCATAAAGGATGTTTCCATTAGGATCGTGGGTATTGAAGGTTTCATTACCTGTCACCTGAGCATAGGTATGGTCGCCTTTCACCATATTATAGTTGACGATGATAGAGAGCGCACAGCCCACAATCTTATCATCCACGATGATAACCACCTGTCCCTCAGGAAAGATAGTAATGAGTTTCTTAATCTGTTCTTTTGTCCAGAATACATCTGAGTCTGCGTAAATACGCTTAAACGACTTGGCGAGCTGGTCATAATCCTCCATGTGGAGGTTGCGCATGCTCACCTTTTCGATTTTTCGAGTTGGTTCCATAACAACTGTATTTTTATTATTATCTAAATCCGGGTGCAAAGATACAGCAAATTATAGATACGACAAAGAGTTTTCGCAAATAATTGATATTTACGAAAACTCTTTTCATATATTTTGCTGTAAGAAAGCCTTTTGGCTTAGAATTTAACGCAAAAACTTGGCATCTTCCTGCGGTATTGCCTCGTCATGATCATCGAGATAGAGCAACTTTACCGGATGATATTTATCACTTGCCACCGAGTATTCATCCTGACGATAATGGGTCTGAATGCCACCGATGCCCAACAGGGTATGGTATGCCGAAAGACTCGTCTGAACCTGCTTGGTACGGTTATCCGCCAGAGCTTTCACTACCTTCGGATATTTCTTATCAAAGCCTTGCGAAGTCCAGATGATGAAAGGCACATGCAGTTCGTAATCCGAAGCCTTCGGGGCAGCATGAAGGAAGAGGCAGCGCTCATCATCGAAAATATTCTCTCCATGATCGCTGGTATAGAGCATCGCTGATATAGGCTGACCATATACCCCATCCGTCTTAGTCTGTATCCCCTCCCATTTCTGCAGACGTTCAATGATACCATGCAGGATATAATCGGTATATCGGATGGTATTATCATAGGCATTCAGGAGGTCACGCCGATTCTCCGGCATTGCCTCACTCCTGCTATCAGGCTTGAAGTAAGCAAAGCTGCGGGGATAACGCTCCTGATAATTGAAGTGGGAACCATAGGTATGAAGTACTACGAAGAGCTTGCGATAACGATAATGGGCAGACGAGGAAGCATCAGCCTTGGGCAATATCTCATCCAGTTTCTGCAACAAATCCTCATCATAATGATTACCTTGCAAAGCATCCTCTTTCTTCAGAAAATAATGCTCATCAGCCTGTTCTCCCAGAAAATCGATAAACGAATGATTGGGCAACTGGTTGCTGATAAACACGGTATGGAATCCGGCTTCCCTGAAGGCTGCCAGAATGCCTTTCTCATGAAAGAGCCGTGAGAAATCCTCTGCCGAAGCAGCCGACAGAAGCATCGGTACACTCTTGTGGGTGGTGTTGCTCTGCGTAGTTGCATCAGGGAAAGCCATAATACCCTGCGTTTTGGAGAGCAGTGGATTGGTATTTCGAGGATAACCATAGAGACTGAAGTTATGGGCTCGTGCCGTCTCTCCCACTACCATCACATACACCTCAGGAGCTTCCACATCGTGCTCGCTCCGGGCATCAAACCGGAAGTTACGGCTTGCCTCCTTGTAATTCTCCGATGCCGCATTGCGCTCGAAAGCCAGATAGAGATTGTAGCAGACGTTGACAGGATAGAGCTGATTGCGCATCCGGTAATCATCCACCACCACATAGCATGCCAGCAGACAGAAGAGGCCGATAGCCCCCACCTCCATCAGCCATTTGCGAACGTGATGCTGAAAAGAGACAGATATCTGATGCTTCTTCCTGACATGGATGACAGCCAGGATGAGCAAGGGAAGATAAATCACAAAAACACCTACCACGGCAGGTACCAGATTGTCCAGCAGTTCCATCACCTCTCCCGGATTGGTAGTCACGAGATTCAGGAACATATCCACCGCTATCACTCCCGTTCCGAAGAGATAGAGCAACACCAGCTGGAAGGCTGCGAAAAAGACAAAGAGAAATGCCCACCATACCATCTTGCCCGGACATCTGGCTACAGAAAAGAACCACATATACAATGCCAGAGGCAACAGCACATTGGCTGCGCCCGCCCAGAAAGACAATCTTTCGGTAAAGCACAGGGCGATGTTGGGCAGCAGCAATGCCACCACCGCATACCAGTAAAGGAAGGTACCCGAAGACACCTTATTATATATAGTATTACATATAGAATGATTCATAGACTACACCTTATTATATAATGAAAAAGTCTCATCAAAATGCCTCGTTGATATTGAAGAGGAAGCCAGACTGTCCAGACTTTCCAAATCCATAATCCAATCGTACATTCACATTCTTCTTGAACTCCCAGCGATAGCCTACTCCCGCATTCGGCAGAATCTGTCTGCTTCGCAACGCAGAGAACTTAGGGAAAACTGTACCTGCTCCAGCCCAGACCACAATACCATTTCGCTTCCAGACATGCTGGCGCAACTCCACGGTAGCCTCCAGGGAATGCTTGTCGCGATAGCGGCCCTCGTAATAGCCACGCATCGAACTGGTACCTCCCAGTTCCGCCATCATACCCCATGAAGGATTGCCGAAATTGAGATTGGCTCCGAAATCCTCGGCAAGAATCGTTCCCTTGCCCAGTCGCTGATAGGCATCAAAACGGAAGTGAGTCGTACTGAAGGCATAATCATTACCCATAAATTTTGGTCGGAACATCTGCTTCAGATTCAGATAGATACCCCGGTGCGGATTGGTAAGATTATCTCGGTTGTCATAAACCAGAGATACACCCACTCCTACATTCCAGGTATGCTTATCCATCCCCTGCAGCAATTCCGGGCGCTCTATCTGCTTACCTATCACATAGTCGTAAGCTGCCATCGGTCCCACATAGAAGTTATCGGCTACCCTGAACAGAAAACTGGCTTCTGCCTGAGCCTGCCAACGCTTCATATCACTCTTGTTGTCATCGTTATCGCCCATCTCGTAACCGATTCCCCAGAAATCGGAAGGGAAGGAATAGAAATAGAGATGATAATCAATGCGGTAACGACCGGCAGGAGCTATATGATTGCCCCGAACACCCAACATATAGAAGCCCACCGAACTGACATCACCGAAAAGCGATACATTGGAAGGCGGCAAAATGCTATCGTTAGGATCGGTGCGGTAAAGTCCTGCAGCCACCATTCCCAGACCAAACTTGGTATCAGAAGCATAGTGAGGACCTCCAATTACGCTGAAGTCGAACCGCTTATGCTGCTTGTTCTTGTTGGCATCATTGAAGTAGTCTAGGAATCGCGTCATCCACGATTTCTTGACCTGCTGGACAGTATCCACCTTCTCTGAAGAGAGAGTATCTGAAGAAATTGGCTCCGAGGCATAGCTGCTCAATGCCATCATCGCAAAAAGTATGGTTAGAATATGCTTCATAAAGTCAATATTTTCCTGTTGATTCTTTTTTCGTCATTTACTGATAAACTAGTGACGCATTATTAATATACCAGTGACACATTATCTATCCACAAGGTGTTGCCTGGTGTTCCGATATAGGCACCGCCATCCGAAGAAGAGAACTGGAGAATGAGATGAGTAGGCGTTTCATCGGCAGCAGCCCATCCCACTTCTCTTACGGGCACACTCTTACCCTTGCTGTTGCGGGCATAATCGGTAGAACGGAGTCCCATCGTTGCGGCATGGTAGCCAGCCATGTGACGGATATCACCATAGTGGATGGTATAGGTTGCATCTTCCACCCATCCATTCGTACTCTTGCCGTATCGTACCACCATCGTACCCACTCGCTTGGCTGTGATATTACCCTTGGCATCCTCGTGACGCTTCTGAAGATAGAGCACCACGATGGCATGGTCTCTTCCAGCCACAGTAGAGGCACCACTGAATCCATTCTGTTTGATACGGTTGGCAACATTAGGAAGGGAGGTCTTATAATCGAAACGCAAAGCCTTAGGACGAGCCGTAAACGGAACACCCCAGTTGATAGCCTTTGGACCATCCTTGGTACTGGTGATCGGTTCACGAACATTTCCCAGGAAAAGGGAACCAGCTGCAAGTACCTTGATATTGATAAGTCCCAACACCTTTACCTTTTCTATATGAGTCTCCAGTTTGGCGCAATAGCCACTGCCGTGCCTGTCGCGATAAACCGAATTATTGGTCTTGTAAATGCCGGAAACATGCGCAAGAACATTGGATGAGCCCCAAGGAGACCCACCCTTATTGGTATATGGAGTATTGCCATGGATAGTCATATTAGGCCCTACGGCATAAATGGTTTTCTGATTACCACCAATGATAGCCGACTCTTTGATATTTCTGATTACCCAGTGGTCCATGTTTCCATATTTCAGAGGAACCACTTTTTCCTGTCCCTGCATAGGAAGGCATGACAAAATAGCAAGCGCTAATGCAATGCCGAAAATTACTTGTTTTTTCATATCTATTACTTTTATCTTTCTAGATGCTGCAAAGATAGAAAAACTTTTCGTACTTTCGGGTTTTCAAAGTACTAAAAAATGAAATATTAAGAAATAATAATATATTTAGGGGATTTTAATCGATGAAAAACAAAAAAAGCCCCGCAAGAGCAAAAGCTTGGGATAGTGAAAGCTTTTGCTCTTACAGGGTGTCTATTAACGGTTAGAATACATGTTGTCATAGTACTTCTGGTAATCGCCAGAGGTAACGTTGTCCATCCATTCCTGGTTCTCGAGATACCATTTTACGGTCTCCTCGATACCCTCCTCAAACTGAAGAGATGGCTCCCAACCGAGTTCCTTCTGAAGCTTGCGAGAGTCGATGGCGTAACGCATATCGTGACCCTTTCTGTCAGTTACGTAAGTGATGAGATCCATATCCTCGCCTTCCTTTCTGCCGAGCAAACGGTCAACGGTCTTGATTACCACCTTGATGATATCGATGTTCTTCCACTCGTTGAAACCGCCGATGTTGTAGGTCTCAGCAATCTTACCCTTGTGGAAAATCATATCGATGGCACGGGCATGATCCACTACATACAACCAGTCGCGCACATTCTCACCCTTACCATATACTGGCAATGGCTTGCGATGACGGATGTTGTTGATGAACAACGGAATCAACTTCTCAGGGAACTGGTATGGACCGTAGTTGTTAGAGCAGTTGGTTACGATGGTTGGCATACCGTATGTATCGTGGAAAGCACGGACGAAGTGGTCTGAGCTTGCCTTGGATGCTGAGTATGGAGAATGAGGATTGTACTTGGTAGTCTCCAGGAAGAACTCCTCGCCGTAAGCCTCGTGGTTCTTATCGCTGGATGCCTTGGTGGTGAAAGGAGCAGGAATGCCCTCAGGATGAGTCATCTGCAATGCACCATAAACCTCATCGGTAGAGATGTGGTAGAAACGCTTGCCCTCATATCCCTCTGGCAGACTCTCCCAGTAAATCTTTGCCGCCTGGAGCAGAGACAGGGTACCCATCACGTTGGTATGAGCGAAAGTGAATGGATCCTTGATACTTCTATCTACATGACTCTCGGCAGCGAGATGGATGATGCCATCCACCTTGTAGTCCTGCATCAGCTTCAACATCAGGTCGAAATCACAGATATCGCCCTTAACGAAAGTATAGTTAGGCTTGTCCTCTATGTCCTTGAGGTTAGCCAGGTTACCTGCGTATGTCAACTTGTCGAGGTTGATGATGTGATACTCAGGATATTTGTTCACGAAAAGTCTTACTACGTGTGAGCCGATGAAACCAGCACCGCCCGTGATAATGATATTCTTCATTTCAATTCTTTTTTATATTATAATTATTTTGCTTCCGCCAATTCGGCGATACATTTCTTCAAACTGTCTGTCCAGTATGGCACCTTGAAACCGAAGGTCTGCTTCAGCTTGCTCTTGTCGAGCACAGAGAAGTGAGGACGCTTCACTGGGCTTGGGAAATCCTCGCTGTAGCAAGGCTGGATATCGCAGGTATTGCCGCTGAGCTCGCAGATGATCTTGGCAAAATCGAACCAAGAGCATACACCCTCGTTAGAGAAATGATAGATGCCAGTCTTGTCGAGCTGGTTGGTCTCAATGATGTGAGAGATGACTGCTGCCAGATCGCCGGCATAGGTAGGAGTACCCACCTGGTCGAATACCACCTTCAGGGTGTCGTGACTTGCCGTGAGGTTCTGCATCGTCTTCACGAAATTCTTACCCCACTGAGAGTAGAGCCATGCCGTACGGATGATGATGTGCTTGCAGCCTGTAGCCTCGATGCTCTTTTCTCCGGCGAGCTTAGTCTTGCCATATACGCCGAGCGGATTAGTTTCCCAGTCTTCCTTGCAAGGGATGTTCTTGTCACCCTGGAACACATAGTCTGTGCTCACATGAATCAGGGTTCCCTCCACTTCCTTCATCGCCTGAGCCAAGTTGCCTGCTGCCGTATTGTTGAGCAGGTTGGCGAGGTCGAAATCGCTCTCCGCCTTATCCACGTTGGTATAGGCAGCGCAGTTAACGATAACCTGGATATCATTTTCCTTCACCTTTTCGCGGATAGCGTCGAGGTTAGTGATGTCCAATTTCTCATAGCCTTCAGCCACATCGGTGAAGACAAACTTGTGATTGCTGTTTTTGGCGCAAATCTGCATTTCATGGCCGAGCTGACCATTAGCGCCTGTAACTAATATATTCATATTTTGCTGTGATACTAGTTAATGATAATACATTATATATATAAAATATGTGGCAAAGATAATGAATTATTCCGAGTTACACAACTTTTATGAAGACAAAAAGAATCATAGTAACATAAATTATACTTTAAGGAAGTACAACCCTATAAAAACAAAAAGCCCGCCGCCTTCTTTCACAAGAAAACGACGAGTCTTTCCTAAACATAATAGTAAAGCATTGCTGCTTTTTTGAAAGCAAATAGATTCAATCAAGCAGGCTTCCTATTTTTCAATCAATCTTTCCCCTAAGAAACTAATACTGTTATTTAAATCAACATACTAAATCAACAAAAGGAATATTTATATACCTTTAAACTTTAGAAGACTTGAAGTGGTTTTTAAACCAAAGTCATTTTTACTGCTTTTTTGAATTCCGCTGCAAAGATACGTACTTTTTTGGCTATCTGTACACCCTAGTAGGCGTATAGTAAATAAACAGTAGATAATTAAGCTACATAACCTACGGATTATCAGTATTTTAATCCATTTAAATATTTTTATCAAAGTAAATGCTTTTATTAGAAATCTTTTCTATATCTTTGCAGCGTAAACAATAAAAATCGTGCAAAAAGACATAAATCGTACATAGTTATGAAGCAGTACATACTTTTATTATTCATCATGATACCACTTCTCTCCTATGGCAAGACCGATATGAAAAAGCTATTGGAGCGGGTTGACCATGCTATCGAAATGGACAGCTACTACCAGCAACAGAAAGAGAAGGAGCTCAAACGACTGAGACGACAGGCAGGCGATGCAATCACTGCCGAAGAAAGGTTATGCTACCTCGACAGTCTCTATCGTGCCTATAGTAACTATCGCTACGACTCATCATGTGCCTATGTGAGCAAAGGGCTCCAACTGGCAGAAGCTACCCATAACACCATTTATATCACTTGCTTTAAGATACACCGAGCATCCGTGCTGTCGGTGGGAGGATTTTATGGCAAGGCGGAAGACATCCTGGAAACACTCGACCCTAAGCAGATGCCCTACGAACAGAAGCTGTATTACTACTTCACCTATGCCTGGCTGTTCAATTACTGGCAATCTTACGCAGCCAAATCGGAATTTGCAAACGACTTCAAAGCCAAGAAGAAGTATTATATGAATATTTTGCTTGAAAACTTCAATGAAAAAGGAAAGAAGTCGGCATATTACCAGTATCTGAAGGGAGAATATTTATTTCTCAGCTCGCCTACACACAGAAGTGTATTAGACTGTTATCTCAAAGCTTTAAAGATGACGGCTAAAAACGATCGACTGCATCCTATGGCAGCATACGGCATAGCCCGTTACTACAGAGACCTAGAACAGTATGATCTGTATGTGAAGTATCTGGTAGAGGCAAGTGAGTCTGATGGGATTTGCCAACTCAAGGAGACAACAGCCCTCCAAAAACTTTCCTATTTTCTCTATGAAACAGACAAAGACAACAGCAAGCGTGCCACCCGATATATCCAGCATTCCATGGAGGATGCCCAGTTTTTCAACAACCGTCTCCGTATGATAGAGATTTCAAACATCCTGCCAGTGATTGTTACAAGCAACCAGGAGGCTGCAGAACGCTCCCGTACCCGTATGGAGATTGGACTCATCTGTGCCTGCGTCATCTTAACCATCATCCTGATTCTTACAGTGGTGAATACCAAACAGAAAAACAGTTTGAAGAAAAACCGAAAGGAGATTGCGGCACAGAACAAGCAGTTGGCAGAGCTCAACCAGCGACTGATGGATACCAACAAGCGACGCGAAACCTATATGAGCCTCTTCATGGATATCAGCGCCCTGTATATCCGCAAGTTGGATGACTACAGAAAACTGGTGAGCAGAAAGGTAAAAGCCAAGCAGACAGAAGACTTGCTGAAGAGCATCAACAGCTTCAAGCTGGCAGAAGAGGAATCGTCAATGTTCTACATCCGTTTCGACAAGGCTTTCATGGAATTGTATCCGAATTTCGTCCAGGAACTGAATACGCTTCTCAAGCCAGAGCACCATATCGTGCTGCCATCTTCTAATGAGCTGACAACCGAAGTAAGAATCTATGCTCTGATGAGACTTGGCGTAACGGATAGCCAGGAAATAGCAACCCTGCTGTACTACTCTACCCAGACCATCTACAATTACAAGTCGGGAATGAGAGCCAAGGCGCTCAACAGGGAAACCTTCGAGTCGGATATCAACCGCCTCTGCCACATTATATAATAAGTAAGTTCCGCACGCCCTGAGGGCGTACGGAACTTACTTATAAAAGATTAGTCACGATGGATAACGGTTCCGTTAGCCTGATGGGTAGCAAGAACCAGGACTTCTGCAATCTGCACATGCTCCGGAGCACTGGCAGCATAGAAAGCCACATCCGCAATATCATCCCCATTCAAAGGTTCGATACCCTGATAAACACTGGCAGCACGCTGATTATCTCCATGGAAACGGACATTAGAGAAATTCGTCTCCACCAAGCCGGGCTTGACATTGGTAACACGCACCTTGGTATGAGCCACATCAATACGCAAGCCATCGGTGATTGCCTTGACGGCAGCCTTGGTAGCACAATATACATTGCCACCAGCGTAAGCCGCATCACCAGCCACACTACCAATATTAATAATGTGTCCATGATTACGTCTCACCATACCAGGAACTATCAGACGAGTCATGGTGAGGAGTCCCTTGATATTAGTATCAATCATCTGATCCCAATCCTCGAAACTACCCTGATACTCAGGTTCCAGACCACGAGCCAAGCCTGCATTATTGATCAGCACATCAATATTGCGCCAATCCTGCGGAATATAATCCACAGCCTTTCTTGCCGCTTCACGGTTACGCACATCAAAAGCCAGAGCAAGGACCTGTACCCCTTCTGCTTCCAACTCTTTCTTGAGAATTTCCAGTTTACCGGTGTTTCTACCCGTAATGATCAAATCGTAGCCACCTCTTGCAAAGCGGCGTGCACAACCCTCGCCAATTCCGCTGGTTGCACCTGTGATAAGAGCAATTTTCATATACTTTGATTTTTATGATTAGTCTATAGAATGAGAACCCTGACCTCGGCATTCGCCATTTTCTCTATCTGATTCATCGGGCGTTTGTAATACACACTCTGAATCGCCTTGTTGATGATACCATGACCTACTGCGAGTATCGTCTTATCAGGATACGCCACCTTCAACCAAGTGAGGAAGTTCTGTGCCCTCGACTTCATCCGCTCCAGGGTCTCGACATTATCCGGCCAATCCTTCGGATCTTTGGGAAGAGAAGGAATGAACTTACCCGTAAAATCTCCCCAGTCACGTTCTCTGATTAAAGGAGTCGTCTCTATTCTCTGGAGAATATCATCTTCCGTCAAGAATGCAGAAGCATCTGCAGTTCCCTTCAAGTGCATTTCTGCCTCCAAATGGGGACGGGCAATGATGGCACAAGTCTGCATACTGCGATAAAGATCGCTCGAAACGAAGACGTCAATGTGGTCACTTGCCATTTTCCTTGCCACTTCTTCAGCCTGCTGAATGCCCACGTCATTCAGCCTGCCTGGAGTCTGCCCCTGCATAATCTGGGCGGCATTATCCATGGTCTCACCATGTCGAACTAAATATAGCTTTGTCATATTGAATATTTATCATCAGATGGTCATTCACCCATCTATTTTATTTTTGCTTACAAAATTACTGATAATAATTGAAATGAAGGAATAAATTGCGTTAAATATGATATAAAAGCGAGAGAAAAAACTTGTGGTATCAAAAATCTTTCGTACTTTTGCAATAGAAAGGAAATACTTTTCTGGAAAAGGAAACGCAATATTGCAACACAACATTTTAAATCAATTGATATGAAAGTAATACAAAGTTCATTATTTCGAGCCTTATGCGCCATCATTATAGGTGCTCTACTCATACAATACAGAGAACAGACAGTCACCTGGATTACCATTGCCATCGGTGTATTGTTTTTCCTCTCAGGCGTATTCTCATTACTCAGTTATATGAGTGCCAAGCGAAATGCAGAGAAAATGAAGGGACAGTATCTCTATGATGCTCAAGGCAACCAAATCATAGGTATGCGCCCTAACTTTCCTCTCGTAGGACTCGGTTCACTCATCTTCGGTCTGATACTGGCACTGATGCCAAATGTATTCATCGCCTGGCTGATGTTCATTCTCTCGGCAATACTGATTATGGGCGCCCTTACCCAAATGGCGAATCTGGTATCTGCAGCCAAGATGGGCAGAGTGGGTATCGTATATTGGCTGATGCCTACACTCCTGCTGCTGTTGGGTCTGTTTACTCTCTTCCGCCCATCCTCCATTGCCTCTGCCCCACTACTCGTTATCGGATGGGCAATGCTGGTATATGGTGTAGTAGAAGCCGTCAATGCCCTGAAGGTTTCCAACAACCGACGCAGATGGCATAAGACACAGGAAATACAAAAGAGATAATACGAAAAAAAAGATAATACGAAAAAAGCTTCTATCATGGGATTCATATCCGAATGATAGAAGCTTTTATGGTTTTAATCTACCAATCCCTCTACATATCTGCAGAGAATACCAATACCGGTAGCATTCTCTCCTCCTTGAGGAATGATGATGTCTGCATAGCGCTTGGTTGGTTCGATAAACTGTTCGTGCATTGGCTTGAGCACCTTCAGATAACGATCTACCACCATGGAAACCGTACGCCCCCGATCGATGGTATCACGCTGGATGTTACGGATCAGGCGCTCATCGGCATCTGTATCCACAAACACCTTCAAGTCCATCAAATCACGTAATTCCTTATCCACCAAAGTCATGATTCCCTCGATGATAATCACAGGCTTAGGTTCTACATGAATCGTTTCCTTCTCGCGGTTACACTTCAGATAACTGTAGGTAGGCTGCTCGATTGCCTTACCGGCACGAAGGTCGGCAAGCTGCTGATGAAGCAACTTCCAATCGAAGGCATCCGGATGATCGAAGTTGATCGCCCTACGCTCCTCCTCCGTCATATTCGTCGTATCATTATAATAAGAATCCAGAGGAACAACTGCCACGAAATGAGGAGGCAACGCTTCCACCAATCTCTTGACTACGGTAGTCTTACCGCATCCGGTACCACCAGCGATACCGATCACTGTTACTTTATTTTCTGCCATATCTCTTATTTTTCCAATATATCATTAAACATTTTCCGATAATATTCCGCCTTCTTCTCTACAGCCATCGGATAAGCCCTACTGCTGCTAGGCATACGATAGAGACGGAACTTGCGGTTTTCGAATTCAAACTCCACAAATCCTCCCATCTCCGGTTTTTCCCTGATACCGAAGTGATCGGAGAAGACTTTGGTTGCCAGCTGTCCGGCAGTAAGTACCGCCGTGCAATCAGGTAGGGAACGGAGCATACCGTCCAGATCGGAAGGCTGAACCACCTGCAAATCTTTGTCAGATGCCGTATTCTTGGTACGGATTACCTGCTGGGCAGTATCATAGATAGCCACCCCTTTCTCCTTCAGGAACTCCTTGATGGCATCCAGGCGATAAGTCTTGTGCTCCACATCTACGAAATGAAACTTGTCATCAAAGTAGATGATACCGAAGATTCGCCACATATCATTCTGGAAATTAGGATAATACCAGGGCATACACCAGCGCTTTTCTGCCGGCGGAAAGGTTCCGAGCATCAGCAACCTGGCATTGCCCGGCAACCATGGTTCAAAAGGATGAGACTCTAACATTTCTACTTCTTTTTTACCAGATACAGTACTACAGGCAAGTGATCGCTATATCCATTCAGCCATTTACCGCCAGCCTTGGTACGCAACGGCGCTCCCTGATAGCGACCCTCCTGCTGGATGAGATAATCTCTGCGGAACACCTGATGATTCCAGTACTTCAGACTGCGATAGCCCTTCTTCTTTCCATCCTTGTTCAGAAGATTAGGAGTCAGCACAATCTGATCGAAGAGATTCCATTTTCCTCTGTAGTAAAGGGTTCCCTTTTCTTCCTTTGCCAGGATGTTATACCAAGGATTATACATATCTCCCTCACCTACTTCTGATATTTCCGGTTGGGCACGAAGAACTTCATGCATACTCTTGTTGGTAGGATCATCGTTCATATCTCCCATCACAAACACCTTCATCTCTGGATTCAGGCGAAGCAGGGAATCTTTCACAGCCTTGGTCTGACGGGCGCCACTCTCACGATAGAAGGAATCGGAGAAACGACTTGGCCAGTGACAAACGATGACAGCCACATCATCCCCCGCCATCTCACCTCTCACCGTAAGGAAACCACGGGTATAAAAGGCAGAATCCTTTGCCAACTCCTGCACATAAGGAACCAGCTTCACATTCTTCACCGTAAAAAGAGCCGGATTATAAAGCAGCGCACAGTCGATGCCTCGCTTATCCGGACCTTCGACATGGCAGAACTGCATATTGCGAGCCTTCAAAGGCGGCTGGGCAGTAAGGTCTCTCAGTACATTGGCATTCTCAACCTCGGCAAGACCGATGAAGGCACAACCTGCATCAGGCAGCACATCCGTACCCATATCAGCCAAGGCACGAGACATATTCTTCAACTTACTCGTATATTTCTCGCTATTCCATCCCTTAGCAGGCAGATACTCATAATCATTCTTGCCGGCATCATGACAGGTATCAAAGAGATTCTCCTGATTATAGAATCCAACGGCAAAAACCTGGAACTTTTTAGGGTTGAATTTCTGCTCCGCTTTCTGCGCCCAAGCACCCAAGCCAACCATGAGCAGGGCTGCCAATAATAGCATTTGTCTTTTCATTCTTTTTCTCGCTTTAAAGTTATAACTATATGATACATCATCTGATGTTCTCAAACTAATATGCAAAGATACCGCATTAATTACAATTATCATCATAAATGGGAATAAAATTTTGAGTTTTCATTCATTTTTAACACATCCAGTCCTCTTTTTACCACTCTAAAAGATCATTTTCCACCTTATTTATATATACACAGACACCAAAATCCCCAATATTTCTAAAAAACACCGGGAAATATTTGGTGATTTCAGGAAAAAGCAGTAACTTTGCACCCTGAATTAGGTAAAGGCTATAATGGGCATGCCCTGAAGAGGGACATGAAATGATGTGAAAGCGTCCCCATAACGTCTATTTTTTAACAAATTAATAATAAATAAAAGAAAAATGAAAAAAGGTATTCATCCAGAGAACTATCGTCCTGTAGTATTTAAGGATATGTCTAACGGCGATATGTTCCTCTCTCAGTCAACATGCAAGACTAACGACACTGTAGAGTTCGAGGGCGAGACTTATCCAGTTGTTAAGATTGAAATCTCTAGCACCTCTCACCCATTCTACACAGGTAAGAGCAAGCTCGTTGATACTGCTGGTCGCGTTGACCGCTTCATGAGCCGTTACGCTAAGTTGAAGAAGTAATATATATACCTTTTTTAATAAGGATATATAATATCGAAAGATAGAAAGTGCATTCCAACGTAGTTGCATATACGTAGGAATGCACTTTTTTTATAAACCTATCTTCTCTTGTTCAATTGCTTCACCGTGCCAGCCATTGGCTTCATGGTTGCTCCACTGCCGAATGAAGTTACAGCTGATGCAGAACGTGTAAGCTTCTTGGCATAACCGGTAGTAGAAACCTCAGATAAATCGAAGTAGATGATATCACCCTTCACCTTACCGGTACCAATCATATAACCATAGAAGGTTTTATAATTATTGCCCTTCTCGGCACCGAGACGGAAACCGTACTGGCTAGCACCTGCATCCAATACGAAGGTAGCACCACTGGCATACTTCAGGTAGATATCGCCATTGTTATTGATATACCAGGAGAATTTCAGGGTCTGCTGATCGGTAACATTTCCCTGATTATCATGAACCTCATCTATCTCCACACCACTTCCACTCAGGGCATCGCTCTGGTTTCCGCTCTGATAGAATATCATATTGGCATAAAACTCATCATAGCCTCTTGACATACCATCATCCTGGATATAGGAATACTTCACCGGACCATACCACTCACCAACCAAGGTCATCGCCTCATCGACCAGATCATCATCATGTGATCCTTGCGAACCTTCATACCAATAATCCTGGTTCCATCCCCAGCCACCATGGTTGTAATCATCGTACCATCCATAAGGATCATCCCAATAATCATCATCACAAGGATCATCATCACAACTGGTAAACGTAAAGGATACCGCAGCTATCGCCATCAGCATCACGAAAAGTCTCATTTTTCTCATATCGTAAGATTTTTATTTTATTGTTAATATCCGTACAGAGCTCAGACCCTTAACAGATCTGGTTCCTTGAATGATGGTGCAAAGATAAGGCAATTTTTACACCTAGCAAAGGGAAAAGTGGAATAATCTAGGGGAAAATCCCTATTATATAACAGTTTTTCCCTACAAAACCTTGTCATTCTCAAAAAAATGCACTATCTTTGCATCAATATTTATGCATATTTACCAACCAAGGACTGACGAATAGAATGACAAAAACAGATAATATGATTAAGAGAGCCATTTATAGCATACTCCTCATACTCATAACCTCACTGAAGGTTATGGGACTCCCCTACTGCGATGTTCGCAAATTCTCCATCATCGACGGACTTGCCGCCAACAGGATTTCCGGCATAGCACAGACACCCGACCGCCTGATGTGGTTCAGCACCTGGAATGGAATCTCCTATTATGATGGAAACTCCTTCCATACCTTCCGTGATGAGGCAGACGACATCGATCTTCTTTCCACCAACCGCTTCATGGGTATTTATGCCACAAACAGAAACAACGTGTGGTGTATCACTGCGAGCAGACGCCTCTATGCCTATGAGACCATATTGTGTACTTTCGTTCCCGTAGGTGACAACATCAATAAATTATATAACATCGACCTGCGAGTAGATAAGATATACCCTATCAAACAGGGCAACACCTGGGTAACTACCAAGTCTGGCGATTATCTGATACGTATCAATGGACTCCAGAGAGAGGGAAATATTCCAAAACTCATCAAGGTAGGACAAGACGGACTCCGAAGCGGAAACGTATGGCATATCTGGGCAGATCAGAAAAAACGCGAATGGATTCTCACCGACAAGGGAACTACCATCTACCACTCTCAATTCAGCACCCCCATCCCCTTCAAATGGATAAGAGAAGTGGGCGATAATATCTTCCTTGCCACCCAAGATGGACGCCTCGCCGTATTCGATGAGAACAACAAGCTGAATATGATACCACTCCCAGCTGGAGTAACCCGCATCAATCAGCTCAAGAACACGGGCTATCAGCTCCTGATAGCTACTAACCTGGGAATGATCATCTACAATCCACGCACCTTCAAAACTGAAATCATCAATGTACAAAGTCCAAGCCAGCCCCTGGCTGAGGTGAAGAATATCTATACGGATGATTTCGGTATGGTATGGGTGTTTACGGATGGTATGGGTGTAACCCTGGTAAATCCAAAGACTTCAGCCAAGCAATGGCTGTTTGCCGACCAACAGGATCCTATGGACCGCACCACCTCCGACAGTTTCTTCATCACCCAAGATGAAGACAAGACTCTATGGATTGTGCCAAATGGAGGAACCTTCAGCTACTTCGACCGCAAAGCCGGCAAACTGGTACCTTATCTCCTGAGGAGCAACTCTTCAGGCAACTACCGTGTGCCTACGATCGGAAAGCATTTCCTTTCCGATCAGGGAATCCTCTGGATAGCAGGCTCTCACGATCTTACCCAGGTAGCCTTCAAGAACCATACGTATCGCTTAAACAAACTGGAGAATGGCGAAGCAGAAGTACGTGCACTCTGCAATACTCCAGAAGGATACCATTGGACCGGTTATGCGAATGGTGTCGTGCAAGTAACTGACAGCAAGTATCAAACCGTAGGTTATCTGGCTCCAGGCGGTCAGATTGTACCTAACCAGGTACCATTCTGTCCATATCCAGTATTTTCAATCTTCTGTGATACAAGGGGCAGAATGTGGATAGGAACCCAAGGCGACGGACTCTATGTCCGGTCGCATGAAGGCGTAAGCCATTACGAGCACAATCCAGCCAACAAGGCATCGTTACCGCACAACGACATTTATGATGTGGTAGCTGACCGCCATGGCAGAATATGGGTTGCCACACATGGTGGCGGACTGGCTCTTACCCAAGAAGGCGAAACAGGTCTGTTCTTCTACAACAGGAACTTCGGCTTGCCATGGCCTAAGAATAGTTTTGCCGATATACGACGCATTTTCTGTACCCCTACAGGAGAAATTCTGGTAGGTACCACAGACGGTCTCATTACATTCGGCGATAACTTCAGGAATCCGCAACAGATTAAATTCTGCAAGACCACCTATCTTCCCAATGATACCACATCATTGGCAGCCAACGATGTCAACTTTATCATAGAGCATAGCAATGGCAAGACCTACATCTCTCAATTAGGCGGTATTCTGGAAAGCATCGTCAACAAGAAACTGCTGCAGGACAACTTGAAGACAAAGTATTTCAAGAACATCAACTATAATGAGGGTATCGTGCAAAGCATGATAGAAGATAACGAGGGCAACCTATGGGTGATCCGTGAGTCGAGTATCGACAAATGTAATCTGAAGACAGGAAAGACCACCGTCTTCGGTCCGAACGACTTCGATTACAACATCTCCTTCACCGGGGCTCGCCCTACCCACGATCCAGCCACGAACGACATTTCCGTAGGAACCCCATTCGGATGGCTGACCTTCAATCCAGCAACCCTGAAGAAGAGTCAATACCAGGCTCATATCATCTTCACTTCGCTGCACTTTACCGGCGAAAGCGAGTCTATCCCTATCCTGCATAGCGAGAAGATCGTGATTCCAGCCAACAAGCGAAACCTGACCATCAGCTTCGCTTCGCTCGACTATTCACGTAAGTATCAGGTGAAATACCGCTATCGCCTGGAGGGACATACTCCTCCAGGAAAATGGATTGACAATGGTAGCAGCAATACTATCGGCTTCAACCGAATCTCACAGGGAGACTATATTCTCAAGGTATCAGCCACCAACTCCCATGGTATATGGAGCAAGTACATTGCAGAAATTCCTATCGAGGTACGTCCTACTTTCTGGGAAAGTGTCTGGGGCAGACTCACCCTGCTGCTATTGCTCGCTGCGGTAGTGGCAAGTATATTCTACTCCTATAACAGAAAGCAGCGTGAAAAGCTGGAGCACGAAATGAGCCTGATGAAGAACGATTTCTTCAGCGATGCCAGTCATAAGTTGCGCACCCCGCTGACCCTGATTGGCGGACCGCTGCAACACGTTCTGGAAACCGAGCATGGTATCACCCGAAACAGTAGGGAAATGCTCGTCATTGCCCTGAAGAACTCAAGAGAAATGCTGAATATGCTCAACAAGGTACTGAGATTCGACGACAATGCCAACTTCCTGGTCAACGGCGGACTCAACGAAAACGTCAATGAGGAAGGCAATGAGATGGAAAAAGTTGAAGGCGAAATAGACGACACCACCGTATCCAAGTACCTGAAGGAGTTGGAAGAAGAAAAGAAGAAAGAAAAGGCAAAACACGAAGAGGAGGAAAACCAGAAGGGTACAGCCTCTAACAAACCAAGCAAGAACCTCACCATTCTTGTTGTGGAAGACAACTCCGACCTGCGCCTATATCTCAACAGCGTACTCGAAGAAAAGTACAATGTGCTCCTGGCAGAAAACGGCAAGGTGGGTCTCTATAAGGCTCGCACAGAGATGCCAGACTTTATCCTCACCGATGTAACCATGCCTGTGATGGATGGTATCACGATGATACGTGAAATCAAGCAAGACCGTACCATCTCGCATTTACCTATCATCATCCTCTCGGCAAAAGCCAGTGTGGAAGACCAGTTGAAGGGATTCGAACAGGGAGTGGATGGCTATCTTACGAAACCATTCTCTACCTCCTACCTGATAGGACGTATCGAGGCTGCCATCAACAAACGCAAGGCTACGCAGACAGACATAGCCAAGATGATGAAGCAGAACGGAAAAGTTGGATATGCTGGAAAGACTGAAAATTCAGGAAATGCCGAAGCTGCAGAAATCTTCCAACCAGCTACAGAGCCAAGAAAGACGCTCAGTGAGCTGAACTTCGATATCCAGGAAAAGGAAAGACTGGCAGAGGAGAAAAAGTCGGAACTGAAGAGCTATGCATTCATGGAAAGTCAAATCAACGACAAGACCATGGGTAGGATTCTGAAGTACGTGACCGACAATATGGGCAGTCCAGACCTGAAGATAGACGACATCGCCGATGCCATCGGTATGAGCCGAAGTGTACTCTACAACAAGATCAAGCAAGCTGTAGGTATGACGCCAATCGACTTCGTGCGCCATATCCGAATCATGAGAGCCTGCGAATTGCTGCAGCAGACCAATGATCCGCTTACCAGCATCGCTTTCGAAGTAGGATTCAGCGACCCTAAGTACTTCTCCAAGGTATTCAAGAAAGAACTGGGTATTGTTCCTAGCGAATATCGCGAACGAACCAAGGAATAAAAGACTGGAAATTGTCTTCTATAAATCTATAGAATGAGGGCGTGTCATTAGTCACAGCCAATACGCCCTGAAAGGGCAGAAGCTCCTAGCCCAGGGCATCGCCCTGGGTTTTAGAACAAATACAAAAAAGTCGCCCTGAAAGGGCAAAAGCTTTGAAATTGAAAGCTTTTGCCCTTTCAGGGCGACTTTACTTTTTGCCAACATTACCCAGGGCGATGCCCTGGGCTAGGAGCTTTTGGGCTTTCAGCCCGACTTCGGCTGCCATCATCTAAACTTATGACACACCCTCATTTTTGTGCTTATTCGGTAAAAAATAGCGTATAAACAGCCATAAAACCACCAAAAACTGAAAAAAGAGAGCAAAAACGGGGCATTTAACACTTTTTTAACGCCAAAAAAAAAAATTAACATTGTATATGATACAACTTACAAAAAAAATGTGTACCTTTGCACCAAGTTCTTAGAAAAGTTAAATGATAGATTAATCGTAAGGCTTCTCTCCTATTTTATATTTTGAGTTAGGAAAGAAGACGAAAGAGTCCGGGGATTGTGAAATTCCCGGACTCTTTTTATTTCACCCAACCACCTATATCCCCCTATGCACCTTACAAATGATAACTCAGGCTATTTTTTTAGAAAATTTATGCAAACTATTTACTATTTCTAAAAGAAAAATAGTACCTTTGCACAATGATAATGATTCGGCGATAAAGGAACTTCTCCAAAGTCGAAGAAAAAAGGATAGAAATAAACATAAAATTAGATACAAATTAAAAATGAGAACCGTTTACGAATTCTCCGTTAAGGACAGAAAGGGAAAGGAAGTTTCCCTCAAAGAGTACGCTAACGAAGTACTGCTCATCGTTAACACAGCTACCAAGTGTGGCTTTACTCCTCAGTATGAGGAACTGGAAAAGCTCTATGAGACATACCACCAGCAAGGCTTCGAGATACTCGACTTCCCATGCAATCAGTTTGGTCAGCAAGCTCCTGGTACTGATGAAAGCATCCATCAGTTCTGCAAACTTACATACGGCACAGAATTTCAGCGCTACAAGAAGATCAAGGTAAATGGTGATGATGCCGCTCCTCTCTTCAAATTCCTCAAGGAATGCAAAGGCTTCGCAGGCTGGGACGAGACTCATCCACTCTACCCTGTTCTCGACAAGATGCTCTCTGAGGCTGATCCTAACTACAAGGAAAGCGCAGACATCAAGTGGAACTTCACCAAGTTCCTCGTTAACAAGAAGGGTCAGGTGGTAGCTCGCTTCGAACCTACTACCAGCTTCGACGTTATCGCAAAGGCCATCGAAGAGTGGCTTCAAGCATAAAAACAAAAACAAAAGCCAGCTTACATTCCTGTAGGCTGGCTTTCTTATTTCTTTTTAATCTTTAATCTACCTGAGGTACAGTCTGGAGGAACTTATTGATTTCCTCATCACTCACCCTATAATCATGCAAATCTCCATTGAGATAGCTTTCGTATGATGGCATATCAATGAGACCATGACCAGAAAGACAGAAGAGAATCACGGTATTCTTACCCTCTTCAGTAGCCTTCTTTGCCTCACGGATGGTTGCTGCAATGGCATGACAGCTCTCTGGAGCTGGAATGATACCCTCTACACGGGCAAAGAGCATACCTGCCTCGAAAGCTTCTGTCTGGGCTACATCTACACCATGCATATAACCATCCTTGACCAACTGAGAAATAATCATGCCGGCACCATGGTAACGGAGACCACCTGCATGGATGTTGGCTGGCTTGAAGTCATGACCCAAGGTAAACATAGGCAACAGAGGAGTATATCCAGCCTCATCACCAAAGTCATATTCAAACTTTCCACGAGTCAACTTAGGACAGCTCTCTGGTTCTGCAGCGATGAACTCGGTATGCTTCTCGCCCTTCAGGTTATGACGCATGAATGGGAAGGCAAGTCCACCAAAGTTACTACCGCCACCAAAACAAGCAATCACCTTGTCAGGATACTCACCTGCCATCTCCATCTGCTTTTCAGCCTCCAGACCGATGACAGTCTGATGCAAAGCCACGTGATTCAAAACAGAACCCAAGGTATATTTACAGCCAGGAGTGGTGGTAGCCAACTCTACAGCCTCAGAAATGGCTGTACCCAGAGAACCAGGATGATGAGGATCGCGGGTAATGATGTTCTTACCAGCACGTGTACTCATACTAGGAGAACCCTCAACGGTAGCACCAAAGGTACGCATGATGCTGGAACGGTATGGCTTCTGCTGCATGGTAATCTTTACCTGATAAACGGCAGCCTCCAGTCCGTAGAGCTTGGCAGCATAGGAAAGGGCACAACCCCACTGTCCGGCACCAGTCTCTGTAGTAACATTGGTATCCCCCTCCTGCTTGCAGTAGTAGCACTGAGGAATGGCAGAGTTGATCTTATGTGAACCCAATGGTGTTGCACTTTCATTCTTGAAGTAGATATGTGCTGTAGTACCCAATGCTTCCTCCAATCCGTAGGCACGAACCAATGGTGTAGAACGGTAGAACGCATACTTTTCCTGTACATCCTCTGGAATGTCAATCCAAGCGTGCTCAGTATCAAGCTCCTGCTTAGAGCACTCCTTATTAAAGATGTGAGACAAGTCGTCTGCACTGAGCGGCTTGTGAGTCTGTGGGTTCAACGGTGGCATAGGCTTATTAGGCATATCTGCCTGAATGTTGTACCACTGAGTAGGGATATCCTGCTCCTGGAGAATAAACTTTTTCTGTCTCATGTATATGTTTTTATTAAATTGTTAATTCTAGCTACAAAAGTACAAATAAAAAATGAAATACAGAAATATTCCCTGTTTTTTTAACGAATTTGATGTATTTTGAGCATAAAATAGGAGTAATTATTATCGTGTAAGGATTATTTAATGTTTTATAAGTGTACTTTTATCAGTTTTCGCCCCTACTAACAACAATTATTCCCCCTATGTTTTTCATTTTCTTCGTACCTTTGCATCAGTTAAAACAAAGGCGTTGTGAAACGCTATTCATCATCTTTTACTTATACAAAAATATAAAGCATCGGAATATCTGATAAGAGAATCAGAATTCCAATGCTTTTTTTTATTGATTTCAGTTCACGCTGAAAAATTGGCAGAAGTTTCACTTCTAGTCATTCACCTTGATCTGAGAAATGAAACTCAGCAGATTCTTTGCCTGTTCCACACTCTTTATGTCGCGGATGCGAAGGTAGCGCTTGTTGTTCTTTTCCTTCAAGGCACAATCCTGGATATGGGTAGTGGCATAAGCGAGTACACGGGAGAACATCTCGCTGCGATAGAACGGACTATTCACATTGCTCACAAACTGCAGCTGCATGGTACCCTGCTTGAGCATGATCTTCTCACAACCCAGCGACTTGCCCAGCCGGCGCAGACCTACCACACACATCAGCTCATCCGCCTCCCTAGGAACCGGACCGAAACGGTCGATCATTCGCTTGCGGAATTCAGCCACCTCCTCTTCACTCTGCAGATGGTCGAGTTCGCGGTAGAGCAGCATTCGCTCAGAACTACCCGGCACGTAGGTATCCGGGAAATAGGTCTCCAAGTCACTCTCCACGGCACAGTCATCCACGAAGTCATCACCCGTGAGCAATTTTCCTTCATCCACCTCCTGCTGATACAGGTCGTTGAACTCCTCGTTCTTCAACTCGGTGACAGCCTGGGAGAGAATCTTCTGATAAGTCTCGTAACCCAGGTCTTCCATGAATCCACTCTGTTCAGAACCCAGCAGATTGCCTGCACCACGAATATCCAGGTCCTGCATAGCCAGATTAAAACCGCTACCCAGGTCACTGAAGGTTTCCAGTGCTTCCAGACGGCGACGGGATTCCGGAGTAAGACATGCCTTGGCCGGAGCTATCAGATAGCAGAAAGCCTTCTTGTTGCTACGCCCTACCCTACCTCTCATCTGGTGCAGATCGCTCAATCCGAAACGGTGGGCATCATTCACGATGATGGTATTGGCATTGGAAATATCGATTCCGTTCTCTACGATGGTAGTAGAAAGGAGCAGATCATAGTCGTAATTGATGAATCCCATGATGATCTTCTCCAGTTCCTCCGGCTTCATCTGTCCATGCCCGATGGCTACGCGGCAGTCTGGCACCAGTTTCTCGATGAGCATTTTCAGCTCGGTCAGTTTGGCGATACGGTCGCAGACGAAGAACACCTGACCGTTACGGCTCATCTCAAAATTGATGGCATCGGCAATCACCGACTTGTCGAAGGTGATGACCTCGGTCTGGATAGGATAACGGTTAGGTGGCGGTGTACGCATGATACTCATATCGCGGGCTCCCATCAGCGAGAACTGCAGGGTTCTCGGAATCGGAGTTGCACTCATGGTAAGGGTATCCACATTCACCTTCAGCTGGCGAAGCTTTTCCTTGGTAGATACACCAAACTTCTGCTCCTCATCAATGATCAGCAGTCCCAGGTCGTGCCACTGTACCGACTTCGATATCAGTTTGTGGGTACCAATCAGGATATCCACCTTGCCCTCCTTCAGCTCTTCCAGAATGCGCCTGGTATCCTTGGCAGTACGGGCACGACTCAGATATTCCAGGGAAACAGGAAGTCCCTCCAGTCGATGCTTGAAGGTCTGGTAATGCTGGTAGGCAAGCACCGTGGTAGGCACCAGCACAGCCACCTGCTTTCCATCGCAAGCCGCCTTGAAGGCAGCACGGATGGCAACCTCCGTCTTACCGAATCCCACATCTCCACACACCAGACGGTCCATCGGCCTACCGCTTTCCATGTCTTTCTTCACGTCAGCCGTAGCCTTGCTCTGGTCGGGCGTATCTTCATAGAGGAACGAAGCCTCCAGCTCATGCTGCAGATAACTGTCGGCACTATAGGCAAATCCCTTTTCACGCCGGCGCTGCGCATAGAGTTTGATCAGGTCGCGGGCGATATCCTTGATTCGCTTCTTTGCCTTCTCCTTCAACCGGTCCCAGGCACCTGTTCCCAGGTTAGAGAGGCGTGGTGGTTCACCGGTATCGCTTCTGCGGTATTTACTGATCTTATAGAGCGAGTGGATGCTCACATCCACCTTGTCGTTGTTCTTATACACGATGCGGATCATCTCCTGATAGCTGTCGCCGGTAGGCACACGCACCAGTCCGCCGAACTTTCCGATACCATAATCCACATGCACGATGAAGTCGCCATAATCCATCTCCTGCAACTCCTTCATGGTGAGCGCCATCTTTCCGGCTCTTGCCGAGTCTGAACGGAGGTTGTATTTATGGAATCGGTCGAAGATCTGATGATCGGTAAAGAAGCAGGCATGCTTCTCATGGTCCACGAATCCCTCGTGGATGGTTTTCTCTACAGGGGTAAACCGGATCTGATACCTCTTCAGTTCCTCACTGTCGAAGATATCCTTCAGTCGTTCCTGCTGCTTCTGGCTGTCTGCCAATATATATAAGGTATAGCCCTGAAGCTGATAATCCTCAAGAGTCTGGGCGAGAAGATTGAAATTCTTGTGGAAAAGCGGCTGCGGCGCCATATCAAAAGCGATGAGAGCCTGGTTATCACCCTTGGCTGTCAACAGATGCTCCTGCTTTCTGGCAACATCACCCTCAGAATGCTTGCCGAATTCAATACGTACGTGCTCAACCAGCGCATGCTGAAAATCTGAAGCGGAAACGAGATTCAGCTCTGCCTTCATCTCCCTTCTTATCTTCTCAGCCTCCATCTCGGTGGCACCTTCCAGCTGTTCGGTCAGACTCTGGGTAGAGAAACCATCCTTGTAAATCTGCTCTATGCGGTCGTGCAGCAGCGTATAGTCATTCATCACCACGAGTACATCCGCATCCAGGAAATGGAGGAAACACTGCTTCACACTCTGTTCGGCAGCAAGTTCCGGAACGATTTCGACGGCATCACGCTTATCCTTCGAAAGCTGGTCTTCGATGTTGAAGGTGCGGATGGTATCAATCTCATCACCGAAGAAATCGATACGGAACGGATATTCGCAACTGTAGGAATAGACGTCGAGGATGCTTCCACGAACGGCAAACTGACCCGGTTCATAGACGTAATCAGTCTCCTGAAGTCCGAAATCACGCAACTGACGCACGACATCCACCTGTGCAATCTGTTGTCCGACAGTAAGTTTGAGGATTCTCTCATCCAGAATCTGCTTGGAAACCACGAGCTCAGCCAGGGCATCCGGATAAGAAACGATATAGATCTGCTTGCCAGCCGACAATCGTGCCAGCACTTCCGTTCTCAGGATTTCGTTTGCCGCATCCCGCTGCCCATACTTGATGGCGCGTCGGTAGCTGGAAGGAAAGAAAAAGACGCTCTCCTGTCCCAGCATCTGCGTAAGATCATGATAGAAATACCCCGCTTCATCTGCATCATTGAGCACGAAAAGCACGGTGCGCTTCATCTTAGCCTGCAGCGAACCGAAGAACACCGAGGCAGAAGAGCACACCAATCCCTGAAGAAAGACAGAATGAACCGACTTCTTCTTCAATAAATCAAAGAGGGCATTCGCCTGTGGCGAACGCCCGTATAGTTTTGCAATTTCCTGTAATGTCACTTTTACTTCAATTTCGGATATTTCTTGAACCATCCATCGAGACGCAGTCTCATCACGCCGAAGAAAGCCTCTCCAAAGATACCGCCACTCATCTTGCTCACTCCCTCACGGCGATTCACAAAGATAACCGGCACCTCCTTGATCTTGAAACCAATCTTATAGGAAGTGAACTTCATCTCAATCTGGAAACCATAGCCCTTGAAGCGGATGGCATCAAGATTGATGGTCTCCAATACCTTGCGGCGATAGCAGACGAATCCTGCTGTGGTATCATGTACCTTGAAACCGGTAACGAAACGCACGTACTTGGAAGCGAAATAGCTCATCAATACGCGACCGATAGGCCAGTTCACCACGTTGACACCCGAAACATAACGGGAACCGATGGCTACATCATAGCCCTCATCGTGGGTAGCCGCATAGAGGCGAGGCAGATCATTAGGATCGTGACTGAAGTCAGCATCCATCTCGAAGATGAAGTCATAACCCTGCTTCAGCGACCATTTGAAGCCCATAATATAGGCTGTGCCCAAGCCCAGCTTACCCGAACGCTCTAGGATATGGAGACGGTCGGCAAACTCATCGGCCATCAGCTTCTTAACGATGTCTGCTGTTCCGTCCGGACTACCGTCATCGATAACAAGGATGTCGAAATTCTTCTCCAGGCCAAAAACGGCACGGATGATTTTCTCTATATTTTCCTTCTCGTTGTATGTAGGAATGATTACAATACTGTCACTCATAATGTTCTAATTTAATATATTTATTGGTCAGGATTCTCCACGAATCCCTGATATTCCTTCACCAGTCCACTCATGATGGCATCATAGCTCTTGGTCATCTGGTTCTTGATATTCTCAGGACCCTTGCCCATCGGCTCAATCGGTTCATGGATAGTGAGCTTCAGCGGATGCCAGAATGCCCAGTAGATATCCTTCATGCGGGGCTTGACGTCGAAACTGCCATTGATGGTAAGCGGGCAAACCGGCAACTGCAATTCGTCGGCAAGCATGAAGGCACCTCGGCGGAACACACCCATGTGACCGGTAAAGCTGCGGGCACCCTCCGGGAATACCACCAGCGACATACCCTCCTTCAATACCTCGCGCGCCCTGTCATAGGAAGCACGGATCTTGGAAGGTCCACTCTTGTCGATAAAGATATGATGAGCATACTCGCAAGCCAAACCTACCAGAGGAATCTTGCGGATGCCCTTCTTCATCATCCACTTGAAGTTACGTCCCAGGAAGCCGTAGATCAGGAAGATGTCGAAAGCACCCTGATGATTGGCTACAAACACATAACTCTGATTCTTCTTTAGATGTTCCCTACCCTCTACCTTCACCGGCAGGAGAAGGAGACGGATCCACAGGATAGACCACCACTTGCCGGGATAATATCCCCAGAAGTGGCCATTGCCCAGTCTGCAGCCTATCACGGTAACAAGACTGGTCAGGATGCTTGCCAGAACAAGAATCGGCAAACATATCAAAAGCTGATATAATCGATATAAGTACTTCATAATCGCAATTTCATGAATTATTGGAAGATCGTAATTTGATCATCTTATTTTCGTTTCAATGTGATGACTACTATTTCAGGAGTTGCTCCGATGCGGATTGGAATGGTTCCTCCCAATCCAGCTGTGGTATAGAGCTGGCATCCCTCGCGCTCATAGAGTCCGTAATCGAAAGCCGAGAACATAGACGGGCGCAAGCCGAGAACAGAAACCTGTCCGCCATGGGTATGTCCGCTCAGGGTAAGCTGTGGAGCCACCAGCACGCTGTCCTTCGAACCATATTTCTCGTTGATACGCGAAGGCGTCATGTCTTTCCACATCTCCGGAATATGCTGGAGCATCAGTACAAACTGTCCTTTCTTTATACCGTAGAGTGCCTGTGCCACCTCTGCCCGCGAAGGCTTCTTGAAGTTTTCGGTACCGGCTACATAGATGGAATCCTTGCCGCGATGCAGCACAAAGTGCTCGTTCATCAGCAGATGCCATCCCATCTCCCGTTCCGTCTGCTGCACCTTTTCTTCTATCCTGCGGATTTCTGCCTCGTCATCCACATTCATATAATAGGTGTAATCGTGATTGCCCAATACGCTCACCACGCCATCCTTCGCCTTGAGACCACTCAATGTCTTCTTGAAAGGAACCAGTTCCTCCGGTCTCACATTCTGCAGATCACCCGTAAAGCAGATCAGGTCGGGATGCTGGGCGTTGATGCTATCTACATCCCGCTGAGGCATGTGTCTGCGCCATCCATAATAGGAACCTACATGGATATCGCTGAAATGCACGATGCGGTACCCCTCAAACGCCTCTGGCAAATCGGGCACATAGACCGTGAGATGCTTCACCTGAAACTGTCGTACCCCCATCGTAAAGCCATAGATGAAACTGAAGAAAGCCCATACGGCAAGGAAGATTCCTACCAGTTTTCCCCAGTTGCGTGCCCGATGCACACTGCCTCCAAACCTGCCATCCCCTTTTTTTGCCTTGAAGCAGCGGGAGAGCTTCATACATTCCCATCCCACAAAACTGGTGAAGGCAAAGACAAACTGCGGAACAGCCAGCAGTGCCATCATGCCAAACCAGATGTCTATGAACAACGGATTGGCAGGCAGGAAGTCAGGCTCCAGGGTGAGATAAGCAGTGTATCCTATCACGATGGCAGCCGGCAACCAATATAGTATCTTTCGTTTTCCCTTAGTGACATGCAGGTATTTCCGGTCTATCCAGAGATAGGGCAATACCGTGAGCACAATCACGGGAATCAATAATCTAGCTATCATTGTTAAAAACTATCTTTTTTATCTTCTCTAACTTCTGGTTACTAACATCATCTTCTCACCTTCTATTTCAGCAGGCTCGACTGTAGGAACCTTTTCATCAGTTCCACGGGAACGCCCCTGCGGCGGGCATAATCCCTCAGCTGGTCATCCCCAATCTTACCCAGTTCGAAATATCTAGCCATGGGATGAGCGAACATCAGTCCCGACACACTGGCATGGGGTGTCATCATTCCGCTTTCCGTGAGTCGGATGCCCACCTGCTTCATATCGAGAAGCTGGTCGATGAGGAAATTTGCACTCGTATCCGGCAGCGAAGGATAGCCAATGGCTGGTCGGATGCCCTGATACTCCTCCCTAAGCTGCTGTTCGATGGTAAGATGTTCTTCCGGTGCATAGCCCCAGTAGGTCTTTCTTACCTCTTCGTGCAGTTTCTCGGCAGTAGCCTCTGCCAGTCGGTCGCTCAGGGTCTGTGCCATCATGTTGAGATAATCATCGTGCCGGTAGGCATCCATGATTCCTCCATCTACCGTAGAACAGAACACCCCAATCTGGTCTTTCTCCCCGTGAGCCAGCGGACGGATGAAATCAGCCAGACAGAGATTCGGTGCGCCCGGAGCAGATGGATGCTGTTGGCGGAGCATCGGAAAACGGAGCTGCTGATCCAGAAACAGGATATCATCCCCATCACTGTTGGCATCGAAGAGCTGGAAGATGGCATGGCTGTGAAACCTGTCCTCCCAGGAGGCAAGCATATCCAGCGCTTCCTGCCTCATCTTCTCCTTGTCGCAGCGTGGCTTTCCGCTCAATCCCCAGGCATGGTAGAAATAGAGCCAGTTGATATAGGGCACCAGATCTGATATTCTGTATTGCCTTACGATTCTATCTTTTATCATAAGTCATCTCCTCGCCACGGTAGGCTGCATCAAAGGCACCCTTGTTATAGACAAGGTGACCATTGCAGAAGGTCTGCTCCACCTGCCACTGGTATTCATGTCCCTCCATCGGACTCCACTTGCACTTGCTCTGGATGACATCCTTTGTAACGGTCCATGGAGAATGAGGCTTCACGATGACGATATCTGCCTGATAACCCTTGCGCAGGAAACCACGCTGGGCTACCCGGAAGAGCTGAGCCGGCTGATGTGCCATCAGCTCAACCATCCGTTCGATGGTAAGCACGCCTTCATCTACCAGTTCCAGCATGGAAACGAGCGAGAACTGCACCATCGGCATACCCGAAGCCGCCTTGGCACATCCCCCCTGCTTGTCCTTCCACTCGTGTGGAGCATGGTCGGTACCGATGGTGGCAATGGTTCCGTCGTTGAGCGCCTTGCGCAAGGCATCACGGTCTGCCAGGGTCTTGATGGCAGGATTGCACTTGATGAGCGCCTTCTTCGTAGCATAGTCGGCATCCGAGAAGACGAGATGGGCTATCACCGCCTCTCCTGTAATCTGAGGAAGAGGGATGCCATCTCCGGAATGCTCATTCGCCTTTCCGTTCTGATGGGCGAAGAGTTCCAGCTCCCGGGCTGTCGTAACATGGGCGATATGCAGACGGGTACCAAACTCGCGGGCTAATTCCACTGCGAGTTTGCTGCTCTCATAGCATGCCTCTTCGCTGCGGATTTCCGGATGATGCTCCACGGCAGGATCCTCTCCGTACTTAGCCTTAGCCTCTGCCATGTTGCGGTTGATGATTCCGGTATCCTCGCAGTGCGTCATCACCGGCAGGTTCAGGTCCTTAGCCGTCTTGAAGACGCGCTTCAGCGATTCCATCTTATCCACCAGCATATTACCGGTGCTGGAACCCATGAAGAGCTTGATGCCCGGCACATGGTGCATATCCAGCTGGGCAAAGGAATCCACGTTGTCATTGGTGGCACCATAGAAGAAGCTGTAGTTCACATGACTCTTCTCTGCGCCCAGCTTTCTCTTGTCATTCCACGCCTGCAGCTCGGTAGTCTGCGGCACGGTATTCGGCATTTCCATATAGGAAGTCACGCCGCCATAGGCAGCCGCGCGGCTCTCACTCTCGATATCCGCCTTGCGGGTAAGTCCCGGCTCACGGAAATGAACATGGTCATCTATTACACCCGGCAAAACGAAACACCCCGTAGCATCCACTACTTCATCGTAGATGCCACGGGGAGCCATGCCTTCAAATATATCAGATATCACTTCACCATCGACAAGAAGATCACCCAGGAATGAGCGACCTTCATTGACAATAGTTCCGCCTTTAATTAACATTTTAGACATAGTATTTCTTTTTTCTAAACTTTGAATTTACTCTTTTGCTTCAGGAATGCTTGGCTTCGCCAGTTCGTTAGGCGTTGGTGCAGGAGCCGCATTCGGATCGATCTGCGGAGCCGCCATCTGTCCAGCCTGCATGCTTGGATCCATCTGCGCTTCGTGGGTACCGTTCATGATAGCCTGGTTTTCCTGTGCTTTCTGGTAGTAGTCTTTCACGTATGGATCGCTCTTGAAGTGCTCTGTAGCCTTGCTCATGATATCCTCTATCCATGGCGAAAGCATCGGATACTGGTTGCCCATGGTTACGAGGAAGAATACGCCTGGTCCCAAGACATTCTCGAAGTTGTCGGTAATGAAGGTAGTCACCAGCTTGTCCTCCTGCTCGGAGAGTTTCATCGCCTCAGCATTCAGCTGGGCAGTCACCGCCTGCATATCGCTTCCATTCATGATGGCCTGGTCGTGCTTATGCACCAGTTCCCGCTGCTGGCTCTGCAGCTGCTGGTATTTCTTGAAGAATCCGAAGAGCTTATCGTTGAGTGGCGTTCCACTTACTACCTGCTGTACATCGTCGAGTTTCACGGTAATGGTTCCCGCCTCCAGCACCAGCGGCAGAACAGGCTCATCGTCCATGAAGACATTTGCCATTCTTGCAGAATCTACCGTTCCCTGGAAATGGAACTGTCCATGTACCACATCACAGGAGTCGATCTTGCTGAATTCGTTATTCTTTAAGATTTGAAGGTAGAGCATACGGCCATCCAGGGTACTCACGTTGGAAGTACCCGAAATATCGTAGCTACTGGCGCATGAGGTAAGCGCCACCAAGGTGATAAGTGCGTAAAATATCTTATTCATAAGCTTTATAATTCACATTCAGTGAACAAAAGTACAATCATTTCTTGAAGTACCGAAATAAATTGATGCAATTTAATTGAATATTACAAGTATTTATGTTTTATTTGCATTCTTCCCCCTTCATTTCGTGCGAAATGCGGAAGGTGGTGTAGAGTTCCAGGATAGATGCCACCAGCATCACCACGATCCACTTGCCGTAGAAGATGGAGTAAAAGAGCTGCGGATTGCCCAGCCATTTCTCGGTAAAGGTATAGACCGTATCCACCATCGAGATGCCGGCAAAGATAAAGAGGATGTTGGCTACATTCTGGATGCGCTTCAGGCGATGGATGACAGTCGACTTGCCCTCGTAGGTCTGCATCGACTGGATCACGCTGAAGAGCACGGTGCCCAGAAGGAACACCCAGCTCGTGGTTTCCACTAGCGAAGGATAAATCTGTTTCAGCACAAAGCTGCACGCACCGACAACCATCAGCACGCCGCCCAACAAAAACAAAGCACTCTGTATTTTATTCAACTGTTTCATCTTTCTTATTTTCTTTTTCTGTTCGTTCACACCTTATTATATATAGATAGCGTTATTATATATAGATTGCGTTACCGGATGGAATCCTTGTCCTCCTCGTTTTCGTCGATTTCCACCGAACCGGGCAGGTCCGTGCTCAGCACGAAGATATCCTCATTGTCAGCCTTCATGAAATAGCGTTCGCGTGCTATCTTGCCGAAGACTTCCGGTCCCTTGCGCATTTCCTTCAGGATGCGGAGATCCCGGTCATACTCCGTTCTGTACTTTTCTATCTCAGAACGCAGCGTGGCTATCTCAATCTGATACTTGATATGCTGGCGGATGCTATTGTCGTCAATGACACCCACTATCAAAACACCCGCAATTATCACTATAAGATATTTATAGTGAGCGAGATAATTCCATATAATACTTAACTTTTGACTCATTAATTTCCGAATTTGTTTGCAAAGATAATATTTTTTTGTTATCTTTGCATCACAATTAAGAAAAAATAATGTAAGTGAACGTATATTCAAGCAAAAAAGAATGGAAGAATACATAGTTTCGGCTAGAAAATACCGTCCGATGACCTTTGATTCGGTGGTTGGACAGAGTGCGTTGACTACCACATTGAAGAATGCAGTGAAGAGTGGCAAGCTTGCCCACGCTTATCTTTTCTGCGGTCCGAGAGGTGTGGGAAAGACCACCTGTGCCCGCATCTTTGCCAAGGCAATCAACTGCGAGCACCCTCGCGAGGACGGCGAGGCATGCAATACCTGCGAGAGCTGCCAGGCTTTCAATGAGCAGCGCTCCTACAACATCTTCGAGCTGGATGCCGCCAGCAATAATGGTGTCGATCAGATCAAGACCCTGATGGAGCAGACCCGCATCCCGCCTCAGGTAGGCAAGTACAAGGTGTTCATCATCGACGAGGTCCACATGCTGAGTGCCGCCGCCTTCAATGCCTTTCTCAAGACTCTGGAGGAACCGCCATCGCACGTGATCTTCATCCTCGCCACCACCGAGAAGCACAAGATCCTGCCTACCATCCTGAGCAGATGCCAGATCTACGACTTCGAGCGTATGACCGTGCCCTATACCATCGCCCACCTCAAGATGGTGGCTGAGAAGGAAGGCATCCAATACGAGGAGCAGGCGCTTGCCGTCATCGCCGAGAAGGCAGACGGAGGTATGCGAGATGCCCTCTCCATCTTCGACCAGGCTGCCAGCTTCTGCCAGGGCGACATCACCTACCAGAAGGTGATAGAAGACCTGAACGTGCTCGACAGCGACAACTACTTCAAGCTCGTGGACCTCGCCCTGGAGAACAAGGTGAGCCAGATGATGCTGCTGCTCGACAATATCCTGGGCAAGGGATTCGACGGCGGAAACATGATTCAGGGACTCGCCCAGCACGTACGCAACGTGATGATGGCGAAGGATACCCAGACCCTGCCGCTGCTGGAAACCAGCGAAGAGCAGAAGGCAAAATACGTGGAGCAGGCAAAGAAGGCCCCAACACCTTTTTTATATAAGGCACTCCAGCTGATGAACAACTGCGATGTGCAGTACCGACAGAGTTCCAACAAGCGACTGCTCGTAGAGCTGACCCTGATACAGATTGGTCAGATTACCCAGCCGGAAGACCAGGATGTGCCTAGTGCGGGGCGTACGCCCCACAGACTAAAATCCCTGTTTCAGAAAATCGTTGCCCAGCTTAAGCCTGCCTCTCAGGGTGCAGGTGCCGGGCAAGAGAGCGGCAGCAAGGCTCCTGTACGGGAAGCACAGCCTGTCGCTGCAGCTACTGCTGCGCCTATATCAACAGAGAAAAAAGGCTCACAGGTAAAACTGAAAGGCATCGGCATGAGCTTCGCCAACCTGGAGAAGACGGAGCAGAACAGTCAGCGCATCTACAATCCTATCGACCAGCTCAAGGAAGAAACACCGGCATCAACCGGAGCTGCCGCCAACCACGACCAGCCTTTCACCCAGGAACAGGTAGAAGGCCAGTGGATCAGCATGTGTCTGAGAATGCAAGGCATCAAGGACTTCATCGGACTTGCCAATCGCATGAAACCGATCGTACCTACCATCACCGACTTTCCGCATATCGAGGTAGTCATCGACAACAAGCTGCTGCTCGACGACGTGGTCAAGATCAAGGGCAGAATCCTGCAGACCTTCAGAATCGGCTTGAACAACAGCCAGGTAACCCTCGACTACCGTCTGGCAGAATCGGATGAAGTAACCCGAATCCTATCCAAAAGAGAGATACTTGAGAATATGATAAAGGAAAACCCTGCCATCGGCAAACTGACCCAGGATCTACGGTTAGTCATGGCATAAACAAACAGAATAGTAAGACAATAATGGCAAGAAGACTTAGAAAGAAGCGTATAGCCGTGATACTGCTCACGTTTACAGCCCTCATCGGATGGACCACCCACAGCTGCGTATCGCGCTGCACCTCATCCGACAAGGAGAAATCTGCAGATTCACTGCCTGCGGTACATATCAACGATTCCATCACCAATGCCCTCACCGAGGGAAAGGCATACCAGGAGATGGATTCCGTCATCGAGAGATACCTCAAGAGATGGGAAATCAACGGTGCCCAGCTCGTCATCACCCGCAACGACTCCCTGCTCTATGCCCGTGGATTCGGATGGGCAGACAAGGAAAGGGGCATCCGCATGGAACCCAATATGCTGATGCGCTTTGCATCCGTATCCAAGCTCATCACCGCTGCCGGCATCATGAAGCTCGTAGAGATGAAGAAGCTGCGCATGGGCGACAAGGTGTTCGGACAGAAGGGCATCCTCTGCGATACCACCTATAACAACAGTATCAAGGACCAGCGCTACTACAACATCACCATAGAGCAGCTGCTGCGCCACCAGGCAGGTTTCAACAACTATGCCGGCGACCCGGTATCCTCCACCCGTTACATCATGATGCAGAACCACCTCACCACCCCTCCCGACCACCCTACCCTGCTCAGGATTCTCCTGAAGCGTCATCTGGGTTATACGCCGGGCGAGGGCAAGTGCTACAGCAATCTGGGCTATATGATTCTCTCGATGATCGTGGAGAAGAAGAGCGGAATGAAATACGAGAACTTCATCCAGAAGTATGTGCTCCAGCCAGCCGGCTGTTTCGACATGCACATTGCGGGCACCTATTACAAGGACCGCCGTCCTAACGAGACGAAGTATTACATGCATCAGGGCAGCATTCCGGTATATGAGTACAACAACAGCGGCAGGATGGTAGAGAAGTGCTATGGCGATACTGATCTTCCCCGACTTTCGGGAGCAGGAGCCTGGTGCGGTTCGGCAGCCGAGCTGTCGAGATTCATTGCGAGCATCGACGGTATGCCTCATGTCAAGGATATCCTGAGCAGGAAGAGTGTGCAGTTTATGACGCAGGAACAGCCTAACCATCAGTACTCCATCGGCTGGAACTACACGCCGAAGAGCAACCGCCCTTGGATTCGCACGGGTTCCCTTGCCGGCACCTCTGCGCTGATTCTGAAATATCCCGACGGTCAGTGCTGGATTCTCATCACCAACACTTCCACCTGGAAGGGTCATGGCTTCAGCAACGACACCATGGCATTCTTCGAGAAGCTGCGCAAGAAATATATGCCGCAGATGCCAAAGCGTGATCTCTTCCTGTAAAAAGGACAGAGGGATGTTTTACCACAACCAGTATTTAAAGAAGCGTATGGATTCATTATTTCTATTTCAGTTTTCATGCTTCATATTCATGCTCATCAATGCCTTCATCGTAGCACTCTCTCATCTGCATGTAAGATGGGAGAACAAGCGGTATGAGCGTTCAACATCCTCCTCTATACCCCCTGCTTCTCGCTCATCTCCATAGGAATCTACAACATAGAAACCACCCGTTCCAACCTCAGAAAGATGACGGGAAAACGACAAGGGTCTATATGCCACGATGAAAAGGTGGCGTATAGACCCTTGATTATATGGTGATATTCGTAATCTACATCTCCGCTTTCTGTTTTTTATGAATTGCTCAGATTCTTAATGATTTCCAAAGACAGCTGGGTAGCCTTGGCAACCTGTTCGGCAGAAAGTCCCATTGCCAGCATATTCTTAGCTATTTCCAGGGCTTTCTGGTTCATACCTTTTTCCATACCTTTTTCCATACCTTCCTTCATACCAATTTCCTTACCCTCAGCTATGCCTTCACGCTTAGCAGTATCTACGGAATTCTTGATGTCGCGATATGCCATCTTGCTGGTCTCGTACTCCCTCATTTCCTGCGGAGTAAACTTGGCAATCTCGGCTTCCTCGAAGAGGCGGTCGAAAACCTTGTCGCACAGCTCCTTCGGGCGCTGGGTAAGCTTGTAGAGATTCTTCAGTGCATAGAGCCACTTCTCGTAGAGCGTATCCAGTTCTTCCAGGGGTTTGTTGAACTTGGAAATCTCTACATAAATATATTCGAGTTTGTCGTAAAATACTTTGTGGGTAGCTGTGTCGCACAACTGCACATGATGGCGGATTTTCTCCTTGTCGAATGCATCCTCGTTCATGCTGAAGTTGAGCAGGGCAACGGTATAGACATGATTGAGTCTGAAATCCCATTCACTCCCCTTTGGTGCCTGTTCACGGATAGGGAAGGTTGAGTAGAAAAGGGCGCGATCCTTGAAATACGTCTGGTAGGCATTCTGCATTTCTACGATGAACTTCTCGCCGTTTTCGCCTTCGCAATATACATCAAAGATGGCTCTGCGGTCTGTATATACATCTCCCACATGCTCTGGATTCAGATACGATACGTCCTTCACAACCTGTCTGCCATTAAACAAGCTGTTGAGGAAGCAAATGAGCAAATCCTTGTTCATTGCTGTTCCAAAAATTCGCTTGAAACCGAAGTCGGTCAGCAAACTGATATATCTTTCTTCTACCTGCTTCATAATCATCTGTTTTAAATATCCATGCCGCAAAGTTACGACTTTATTTCCATATCTGCAAGGGATTTCTGGGAAATGTTACGGAAAAAGTGAGAGATTGCGTTTTTCATGTAACAGGACAAGGGTCTATATGCCACGATGAACAGGTGGCGTATAGACCCTTCTTACTTTCCGGTATCCTTGATATTCCCCCAACCTGCCTGAACATACAGGTTGGGAGAATTTCATGAGATGCTATGAAGCCAGCAGAGGCTGAAGCTTCGTGGCATCGAAGCAGGGACAGGCTTTCTGCATGCCCGGCAAATCACGGTGACCCAGAATGGTCTTGATGTCCGGAAACTCACGGTGAAGACGGAGGATGAGAAGCTTCATCGCCTCCTTCTGGGCTGGCGTGCGGGTATCAGAAATGCAACCGCTCGGCGACAAACCGCCCTCGTAGCAGATACCGATGGAATGAGCATTGTAGCCCAAGGCATGAGCACCCATCCGCTCCACCGGACGGCAGGGATAAACCACACCTTCCAGGGTGATGTAAAAATGATAACCGATGTCGCGCCAACCGTTCACCACCACATGGTCGTGGCGCAACTGCTCCAGAGTGTACCGGTGATTGCAGCGGCTACCGCTGCAATGCACCACAATCATATCAATCTTTCTCATAAGCCGTCCTCCTCACTATAGGGTGCAGGATGATACACCCAGTGCCCCAAGCAGGGCGGTTAATACTGTCACCACAAACTTGATGACCTCGTTCAGTGTCTGTCTCTTCTTTTCTGTCATACGCTAAAGATTTTAAAGATTTAAATGAATAAAATGATAACTTACCTTACTATCTTGGTGCCATGGTTCTAAAAATTCACATTGTCACCATTTGAGTCCCCACTATCAGTGCTGCCGCCAGAGGTCTGGTCACCAGATGTACTGCCGCCCGTTGTACTGCCACCAGAGGTATGCTCGCCGTCGGTAGAAGAATCGCCACCTGCAGAACTGTCGCCAGAAGTATTCTGCTTCTTGCTGGCAGCCTTCTTCACCTCCTCAATGTCAATCGTCTTGGCACCCTCCTTCTCAGCCTTCAATGCGGCACGCTGTACTGCACGGGATGCTACCTGTACAAACTCCATATTCTGGAATACAGAATAGAGTTCCGGACCTGGAGCATACTGGACGTTGACACCCTTGATATGAGTGTCGCTCTTGAAATCAGCGGCACTGTCAGCACCATCGCTGACAATCTGCAGACGGAACTTGCCCAAGTCGCCAAACTCCACCTGGTTACCACGCTGAAGCTCCAGTATCAGATTCTCTACCGCACTTACCAATACTGCGGTGACATCTGCGTAGGTAACCGTGGTCTGCATCGCAATCATCTTAGAGAACTTCTTGAGCGAAGTCTTCTCGTTCACCTGGGCACGGGCATAAAACTTACCCTTACCGGCATTCTTTCCAAACTTAGGAACGTACTTTACCAAACTGTAACTAACTGCCATAATACTTAAAATTTAAATTGTTATTAAATGTTCGTGCATCGGACTCTTCCCGAATGCAATGGCAAAGTTACGAAATCGGCGAAGGGGCATCTGCACACTTTCGTCCGCTTCCGTCGTCTTCTGCACTCTTTCGCCTTCTTATGTTCACTTTTGCACTCTTTTATCAGGCACGCCAATCGCTCTTAGGAAAGAAGAGAGTCGTTCATAGGAAAGATGAGTATCGCTCATAGGAGCGACAGACCACGCTGATAGGAATGATGGGTATCGCTGATAGGAGCGGCAGCCACCGCTGATAGGAACGAGGGCTATCGCTGATAGGAGAATTGTAAACCATAGATATGATTGAGTAATCTTGCAGAAAGATGAACTTTTGCACTAGCAGGGAGAAGCGTAAGAAAGCAGTACTAGCAGGGAGAGGTTTAGTCACTACCAGGGTTTTTCACTCCTATTAGAAAGAGGCGCTACCACTATCGAAGATAGAACAATGTTCATAAATATCTATCTATCAAGCTATTATATAGTTATTTTTCTTAATATACTATACCCATATAGCTAATAGATATACGATTTATACTTAGAATCACAATGCGTAATGCGCAAAAGAAAAAGTTTTTTTTCAAAAATAACAAGTAAAATGCATTTTTGGGGAATAAAATTTGTTTAGGTCAGAATAAATGATTACCTTTGCATCAAGAAAGTTAAGAGAATAGGAATTTCTCAGCTCCTGATGCTTTTGCCAGGGGAGCTACTTTCTAGTGAGGATTTTCCAACTTCGCTCATTGAGTAGGATTAGGGCCTGAAAAATGAGCATTCAATTTAGATCCTTACAAGGCATTATTGTGCCCGATTAATTCGATTTGAATTATCGGCACGGATGCGAAGTAAGGTAAAAAGTCGATGCAGAACCCCCTAAAGGTCAATGTATGTTGACCTGTTCTCCTCGAAAAAGTTGGAACTTTATTTTAATTCCGTGCCGTATTTCTATAATAACATCAAGAATCTCCTTCCCGGAAGGTGATTTAAACTTAAACAAAACAAAAGCAATATGGCAACAAACAATCAAAACCAAAAATCGGAAGAGCCCGAGCCCTTCCTAATGCCTTCTCCTAAACAGGAAAAAGACGTTATTACCATTATGGGGGTACAGGGACTGTCGCACAACGACTTTTCTACCCTCGAACTGAAAATTATGTTGCAGTTAATCAAGATATCCCAGAAATTGATTGACTTCAATATCCGTTTACACATCAATAGAGAGACCTTCATCTTTACTCCGGAACAGCGTGCAGCAGGTCATATCGACCTCTGCATAAAGCTCTCAGAGTTTGATCTGGCAGATACCCGACATGCTTCTCAGTTGCGTAATGCTTTGCTCCAGATGGCCAAACACCCTCTGGAACTAGCTTACAAATTGGGCGATCATACCTTCTACACCCAGTTTGATCACCTTTTTGAATGCAAGGTCTGCCAATATCAGGGCAGATGGTGGGTTAAACTCCGCTATGACCTCCATGTCTTCCGTTTTTTCTTCAGTTTTGACAAGGGCGCCTGCCACATCGACCTGAATGTGGTGCGACAGTGCCGTGGTGCATCGAGCATCAAACTATATCTAATGATGAATTGCTGGGGTGCCAAGGGCTATACCATGGTGAAGCCCGAAAATCTGATGGCTTTGCTGCATGGCAGAAAGGACTACTACAAGACCTGGTCGGCACTCAAGAACAAGGCACTCGACTTTGCCTGCAAGGATCTGAAACGCCTCTACGACCAGAGAATTATCGACCAATACCCTGTATATCAGCCTTTCTATCAATCAGAAGAGGCAGAGACGCATCACCATATGCCCGATCATATCACCTTCACTTTTATAGACCGCGCAAATACGGGCGACACTTCGGGCGGCGCTACAGTTCCTGAGGAATTGCAGGGGGTACGTGCCCGACTGAAATGGCGTCTCTATACACAATATCACGTGGATGAGAAGATTGCAGTTCTAGAAAGCCAGCGCCTGGCACTCGATATGCAGGGAGAGCTGGAAGATTGGTTTCAGAAGAAAGACTACTTTATCCGTAAGTGCCAGCAGGAACATAGAAAGATCAATGTGGGTGCCTATATAGCCAAGGCATTGGATGGCTTTTTAAAGGATCATCATGCATAAAGAAGCCTCTTGCATAGATGACTCTTTGAAGAACACAAATGAGAATATAGATTATGGAAATATCGAATCGTATGTACAGCAAGACGGAATTGGGCTTGCTCTTTTTTCCGGAAGCCACCAGCAAGGCGACAGCTCGCCGCCATCTGATGGATTGGATCAAGCGTTGCATTCCTTTATGGGATGAGTTGAAGAAGCAGGGATACCTGGTTGGCTGCCAATATTTTTCGCCCCGGCAGGTAGCTGTAATCTTTGAGTATCTGGGGGAGCCGGACGAATGCTGACTCCTCCCGCCAGATAGTGTCTTCATGAAGGTACCATTCTTATCGGTTGGTATAGGAATGGGAACAGAAAGAATCATCCCCCAACCTGCAAACTGCGGGCTGGGGGATTTGCATTATGTGATAGAAAGAGTTATGAATGTCTATCAGCCAGTTTTCCCGCTTTTTATTTGGTCGTTTCAAGAAAAAAGCGTAATTTTGCGGCGAAACTAGATGTTGAATTAAATGAATTGCGTATGAAACAGGTAGAAGAAAGATACATCAGCTTGCTGTGCGACAAGGTATTCGACCGTCTCTTTGAGGAAGCCGAGATTGCCAAGTTCACACCTCAGGAAATGAGGGAGTATGAAGCAAGTAAGATGGCATACCGGGATATCAAGAACTCCATTGATACGGCGAAGCAAGAAGGTCTTGCAGAGGGTATGGAATTAGGTATGGAGAAAGGTATGAACCAGAAAGCCCTGGATATTGCCAGGAATATGCTTGCTGATGGCGTTGACATCAATCTGATCATGAAGTATTCCGGTCTTACCCAGGAACAGATAGAAAAATTGAAATAAGATATTATCTTAGAGGTAACAGATAAGAAATCCCCCCATCCTATTTTTGCAAGCAGGATGGGGGATATTTTAGTCAAGATTAAACTCCGCGCTCTTCCTTTGCCTTATATTTGAATTCATCAAATCCATTACCATATACGCCAATCACTGCGCTCTGGCTGACAAAGGCATTCGGGTCTATCTCGCTGATAAGGCGGAAATTACATAGTCTTGTACAGACTTCCACAAGGGTCGAGGAGGAGTCATAATTAATTTATAATTTACAATTTATAATTTATTCAAGTTTCGCAAGTGAATAAATATCAACTTGCTTGTTTATAAATATACTGAACTTTCGCATGTGGTTCAAGTACGGGCTGAAGGTCCACAAGAGGGTGTGTCATAAATCAACAGCTCGCAAGTCCGTTAGGCGTTAGGGTCCGTTAGGCGTTCCTACGGATTTGTAATCCGCAGACAAAAAAGGCTCGACCACTTTAAAGCGGATTTGCAATCCGCAGCCGTAGGCTTTTCATATCTCCAAATTCGTGATGCTGCGTTCTCGCTTGAGGCGGATTGCAAATCTTTTATTTGTTATTTTGTGCGAAGATAAATCAAATCAAAGTACATCAGTCGTGTCTTCATCGGCTCTATCGGAGTTGTTGGCTCTAGACCTTTGTTATGCAAAAAGGTCCATTCTTCCTCATCTGACGAAAACAAGAACTTGAAACCATTTCGTTGATAATATTCAAACACTTTCGGATGGTTGACGGCATCAACAATGACATATCGGCATCCTGTTTTATTCAATGGGTCTATAAACCATGATTTGATGAAATCCAACAATTCGTCTCCCACATGATGTCCACTGAATAAATCGCTTACTGCCAACTGTCCAACCAACACTGCTGGATACTGCGGTCTTCGTTTAGCATTCGGAATCTTTCTATTAAGCTTATTCCGAAGGTTTGAAGGAAGTGAATCTACTTTTACACTCGAATTAGCGACTGTAAATGCGCAGACTATTTCAGATGTATCTGGTTTAACAAAACAATATGATTTTCCAAGCAACTGATAGGTATAGTCAGCATAGTCTTGGGTGAAGAACTCTGTTATGTCCTCATCCTTACAAGTGAAGCCTTTGCATTGCTGCAAGACTTCCTCTGTCAGTTCCATAAAATCACATTGCTCTAACATTTTAAATGTACAGTTTTGAACGTTTTAATATAGCACGTGCCTTGGCTACTTGCTTGGAGAAGTCAATGGAGCCACGCTTTTCCAATGCCTCATCAGCTGCTTCAACGAAACGAGCTGCTGCCTCACCATGAAGGACAGGTATTGTTTTAATTTCTATTGCCATAATCTTCTTGTTTTTAATGTTATGTACTTATTTAATCTGCAAAAATATGCTTTTATTTTCACTTTACCAAATTTTTTGTTAACTTTCTGTTGAATTTCTACGATAAAAATCCAAATACCTACTTCATGCCATTTTATCGTCTCATTCTTTCCAATTCATCATCCTTTCGCATTTTGTCGTTCAACTTCTCCTGCATTCAGCAGTGTCACATACGATGCCGTTTGATGCAAACGCCTCACGGATGGTACTCAGTTGCACATGACTATCATCAAAGGCAATGACAGTAAACGAACTTAGAAAGTAACACCCACACCGAAAGAGATAGAATGTCTTATAGTGTCATCGTATTCACAGTCAAGATAATTCCCCTTTTCGTCAGACTGCAAGCTCATGATTCCATCATCAAATATTTTATAGTTATACGCTATCTGAAAGTTTAGTCCGAAATGAGCGGAAAACATCTTGGTATAGCCGATACCCAAATTCATCAAGAAGCCAGAATTGTAGGTGTCTTCTGGCTTGATGCCATATCCTAAATCTGTGAAGCAATAGGCATTCTTCAAAGTCTTGATAGGCTTGTATCTCAATGTGGCAAAGATGGGCAGAGTGTTATTGTCAAACTCTGTATATCTATCCCATCCAAAGCCGAGACCAGTTGAAAACTTATCACTTACATCATAGCGACCTGTAAAATGAATGGAATTTCCACCCATTTTATAATCACCACGTCCCCAATGTCCACTTCCATTTGTGTTTGAAGTTGAAAGTCCGAGATTATAGTGATAGTCTATGTCAAAATGAAACTTGCTTTGTGCGTAAACTTTGTTAGAGCAAAATGCTATCATCGAAATAGTAATACATACAATGCTTAAAAATCTATTCTTCATTATGTTTTATTCTTTGTTATCAACAGTTTTCTTTTTTGGATTAGGGAGTTTGCTAATGGATATGCAACCTCTCCTAAGCCAAGATATATCATAATTCATCTATCTAACCAATTCTTCAATTGTGTAAATCTGTCTTTGCTGACCACGATTCGCAAATCAGGGAAGCCATGAAGACTAATGGTCATTTTATATTTGAAGAAATTGGCGAGTTTATCTATGCTATCAATATTCACCATATATTGTCGGTTGACTCGGAAGAACAAATCGGGATTCAGTTGCTGCTCCAAATCATTCAAAGATTGATTGATGGTTACGGAATTACCAGAACAAAGGAATGCTCTAACAACACCATTCTCTGAGAAGAAATAGCTTATGTCCGTTGTCTTGATAAGTTTGAAGCCATCAAATATATGCACAAGGAAATGTTTTCTCCATTTCTTACCAACAGGCATCCCCATTTTCTCCATTAGGGCTGAGTAGTCTATGCTTTGATTACACATGGCTTTAGCTTTCGCAAGAGCCTTTTCTAATTCTTCATGCAATATCGGTTTCTGAAGATAAGCGATACCGTTGCTTTTGAATGCTTCTAAAGCATACTCGCTGTAAGCCGTGGTGAAAATAACAGGTGAAGTTGGGGCTATCTCCAAGAAAGCCTCGAACACATCACCGTCACCCAATCTAATGTCCGCAAAGATAATATCCTCATCATGCGGATTTTGCAGATAGTTTATGACTGCTTTCATCGTGGTCAGTGGTCCTTGTATCTCCAGAGAGTTGTCTATGTTTTGCAAGAGGCGCTTTAGTCTTGAGAATCCACGCTCTTCATCTTCTATGATTAAAACTTTCATGATTTTGATAAGATTGGAAGTTTGACTTCAAAATATTTATTATCGTTACTAACGACTAGTTCCTTTCCTAATTGACTATAGCGCAGACGCAAGTTTGACAATCCCTTTTGTGTTGTAGGTAAAGTGCTCTTTATCGGATTCACTACATTTCTAACGATAATATATTCGCCATGACAATACACTGAGATAGAAAGCGGACTTTCCTTAGTATGACAGTTATGCTTTATCGCATTCTCTACCATCATTTGTATCGCCAATGGTAAGGTCTTATTCTTGCATCTTTCCAGTTCTTCGGCAATTTCCACATGTATGGTATGAGGAGAACTTATCTCTTGAAGCTCACAATAGTTCTTCACGAAATGAATCTCTTCATGTACAGGCACCGTCTCATCATCCAAATGTGTGACTACATATCTGTAGATTTCAGAGAATTTCAGAGTGAAACTTTCTGCCTGTACAGGATTCTCCTCAATCAAGTCTGCCAACGTGTTAATGCTGTTGAATATGAAATGCGGATTCATCTGCTGACGCAAGAGATTATTGGTAAGCACTACGTTTTCCTTCTCTTTTCTGATGAGGATGGAACAATAATACATGCACGCATTCACCATGGTCAGCAATGTGGCGATTAATCCAAAAACATATAATCTGTCCCAATACACATCGTTCCCAGCATGCCAAAGATTATCAAATATGTTTTCAAATGCAACAGCCCAAACAGAATTGGCTAGCAGCAACAATAGGATATGGGTGGCAAAGCGAGGATAGCTTATCTTGTCTCTTACAAAGATGTTACCCAAGAAAAATGAAACCCACAAAGAAAACAATGTGTAAAAGGAACAATATGCAATGTCAAAGCACAAGTCTTCAATGGTGAGACCTGTGCCTACGAATGTTTCAAAGTCCATCAATCCCCACATTATGTAGGAAAAAATACAGGTGGCGATGGATATGATGCACCAATTCTTTATAAAACTTTTATATTTGCTCATATTACTCATTTTTGTGTGCAAATTTAGTGCTTTTTTACGAAATTACCAATAGTTAGAGCTATGAAAGACGAAAAATCGCCCATGAATCCGTTATTTTCGCCTACGAACCATATTATTGGGTAGTAGGACAAGATTCATCTGCAATTTATAGGGACTCAGATCCCAATTTCTCCGACTCATGGTGATTGGACTTGCACGAACCGAAGTAACGTTATAATTTTGCATCCGAAAAATTTAATGTTTTATTAAAAATTGTATTTAAATGAATTTAATTGTGGTAAAGAAATTGTTGAAGAGTAAAAACTACAAGATGCTTGTATGGGTATTCTTTATGCTAATAGTATTGGCATCTTGCTCAAAAGATGACGAGCCAGAAGAAGTTATATATCATCAGAGTTATGTTAAGGGAAAGTTGAACGACACAGAAATCTCAATGAATGATATTAACGCCTTGGTTTCTTCTACAAAATCAGATTATAATTTTATTGTCAGAGAAAATGAAGAGAAGGTCTCTATGTTTGACAGGAAGGTAAAACTTGTAGATACACCAGATTCTGTTGTTACCCTTTGCCTTCATCTTGATAATATTTCAAGGACTAATTGTATGATAGCGTCACCTAACAATGACCCTACATCTGTTCAAACAAAGGACAAATGCTATATTACCGTAGAGAATCCAAGAACAGAAAATACTGTTACTTACACTCCTACGGAGCATTCTCAGATTTCTACCGAATGGAATTATTTTACGGTTACACCAGACCCTATAACCGAGAAACATAATGGCGTGACGTGGGATTATTCAAGTCGTGTTTGGTCTGGCATTGATGGCAGACTCTATGGGACGTTCACCAATAGTTCCGAACTCAATCAGACAATAAAACTTGACATTAATTTCAAGTTATATTAAACGTCATAAAACAAAGATGTGCCAAGAGCTTCCAAGCTTGGCACATCTTCATTGCCTTTTTTCTACCCATAATATCTATACAACAGAGACCTATTCCCTATATCGTCGTATCCACGTATAAACTTTACCTACTTCAAGGTATTGCAAATATTCGCTGAAATTCGTACCCTTGCAGCCGATTTTGATCGGTATAGCATTTACGGATATGACTGCATCGGATTAAGAATATGGCTGCATCGGGTTACAGATATTACTGCGTAAGCTAACGGAGACGTATCTGTAAGCTTATCGAGACGTCTGCATCAGCTAACTGAGACGTCTGAACTCGCTTACTGAAATACTTGAATTGTCTTACTGAACTACTTGAGTTGCTCGACTGAACTACTTGAGTTGCTACCCTTCCACTGGACTTACTTAACCCGTACTTGCTCTTTTGGTAAAGTGAGGGTGTGTCATAAGTTTATGATTCACCCTCTTGACTTTTCCTGATGCACAAAAAAAGCACGGAATATTAAACTCCGTGCTCTTTCTTTGCCTTATATTTGAATTCATCAAATCCATTACCATATACGCCAATCACTGCGCTCTGGCTGACGAAGGCGTGTGGATCAATCTCTGATATCATGCGGAAGATGATGGGTGCCTGGCGCTGCTTGGCAAGCACGAACAGCATCTTCACATCCTGACCAGAATAGAAACCTGAGGCATTCACCACCGTAACTCCTCGCTCGGCATCTACATTGATGCGCTTGCCTATCTCCTCATACTTCTGGGAGATAATGAAGAACTGCACACTCCTGCGGCGACTGTTTACCACCTGGTCGATGCAGAATCCCTGCACGCAAAGTACCACATAACCATAGAAGATCTTCTCGATGTCGTGGACTACCAGATAACTGGAAGTGATGATGACGATATCGCAGATCATAATCACTCTACCGAGAGATATGTCACGGTACTTGTTGACAATGGCTGCAATGATATCCGTACCACCCGTACTGCCTCCTACCGAGAAACCTAAACCAATACCACAGCCGCAGAATACGGCTCCCAGAAAGGCTGACCACAATGGCTGGTCGTGAAGCAACTCAGGTATCACGAGATAGCCTGAAGAGATAAGGGAGGTCAATGCAGTGACAATAGCTACAGCATAGACGGTTTTAAGACAGAATTTAAATCCCAGGATTTTCAATCCCGCCAACAGCAGGGCGCCATTGGCAATCAAATAAGGAATTTGAACCGGACAGCCTGTAGCCCAATAGATGATACTGGCCACACCAGGCAATCCACTTGCCGTTACGTTAATCGGCAATAAGAACACATTCCATCCGATACAATAGGAAATCATTCCTATCGCAATCATCACGTAATCTTGTACTGATTTCCACAAGGGTCGAGGTGAATTCATTGTTTTTAATTAATAGTTTATAATTGATAATGTTTGGTTTTACCAGAATTTATGCTGCGCTTCTGACCACTCAAAGCCCTGAGTAGCCACTTTCGCCTCTAAGGCAGCGCGATTTACATTAAAGTGATTACAAATCTCATCGAGTGTATCAAACTCGTGGTCACGAAGCAGGAAGTTGATAGCACTTACCAGCATCGGAACATCATTCATCGGTAACTTATCCATTTTTTATAATGTTTAATATTTACTTGAAGGCACCATGCCTCTAATCGGGTGCAAAGGTACAGCTATTTTTAGACAATACAAAAAAAATCCCAGCAATCTTTTACCGATTGCTGGGATTTTTATAAATTATTGATTATTTATGCATTCGCTGCAACTGAAATCCAGTCGAATACGAATGAGCAAATACCGAATGCTACGATACCTACTGTACAGATAGCAAGCGCCAACTTGGTTGAGAATGCGCTCTGGAAAGTAGGAAGCGGATTGTCGCTGTGCTTGATGAACATTGCCTTCACGATGAGCAGATAGTAGTACAAGCTCAATACGGTGTTAACCAAGGCAATGAATACGACGCCGTATGCCCATCCACCGAGGGTGGTATGGATATCAGCTCCCTGTACCGCTGCCATGAACACGAAGAACTTAGAGAACATACCTGCAAATGGAGGGATACCACCCAATGAGAACAATGCCAAAGTCATCAGGAATGCCAGACGTGGATTGGTCTTGTACAAACCATTGTAGCTATCCATCTGAACAGTTCCGTTGTTGTGCTCCTCGATAGAAGCAATGATGGCGAAGACACTCAGGTTGGCTACTACGTAAATCAATACATAGTAGGTCAGGGCTGTAACGCTCATCGCTGAGTTGCCTACCACAGCCAACATGATGTAACCTGCCTGAGAGATAGAAGAGAATGCCATGAAACGCTTCAGGTCGCTCTGACGGATGGCAAACAGGTTGGCGATAGTGATAGAAAGAACAATCACGATGTAGAGCAATACGGTCCAGTACTCTACCATTGGCTGGAACACCTTCATGAGGATGGCGCAGAGTGTGAACGCTGCAGCACCCTTAGATACTACTGACAGATAACCAGTAACAGTAGTTGGTGCACCCTGGTATGAATCGGCAGTCCAGAAGTGGAAAGGAACCAAGGAAATCTTGAAGCCCAGACCACTGAAGAAGAATACCATACCAGCGATGGTCAATGGAGACGCAGTGATGACGTTAGCCATATCCTCGAAGTACAAAGTACCGCAAGCTGCATAGAGCAGAGAGATACCGTAGATCATCACACCGCTAGAGAAAGTAGCGGTCAAAACGAACTTGGCACCTGCCTCAGCAGAATTGTGACGGTACTTATCGAATGCTACCAAGCAGGCCATTGGCACAGATGCCATTTCGAGGCCGAGGAAGAACAGGAGGAAGTGGTTGGCACTTACCATCATGTTCATACCGAGCAAGGTAGAGATAATCAACATATAGAACTCACCCTCCTTGAAGGCTGTGTCCTCACGGCTCAACCACTCCTTAGCCTGTACCATCACGATGAGGGTACCCAAAGCCAGGATAGTCTTCAAGACACCGGCAGCAGGACCCGTGGTGTACATGCCGCCAAATGCCTCTGCGGCTTCTGTAGGGTAGATGTTGAAGCAGATGTGAGCCAGCATCAAGAGACATACCAGAGGATTGAACCACTTACGGTCTGCGCTCTTGGAACTGCAGAAGTCAGCAATAAAAGTGATCAACAGAACTACCATCAAGGAAGCTTCTGGAAACATATTTAAAAATTGACTGTAATTCATTTCTTCTGATATTTATTACATGATTACACTAAAGATAGGACCTACAGCGTCCATGATAATCTCCTCTGCCCAGAGTGGGAACATACCGAGGCCTGCAACGCAGGCGATAAGACCTGCTACAGCGATACGCTCGTCCCAGGTAGCATCGTGGAGCTTCTCCAACTTTGGATTAGGAACCTTCTGATAAAGGATCTTACCAACACAACGCAGGATGTAAACCGCTGTCACTACGATAGAGGTACAAGCGATGATGGTACATACGCGATGGAATGTATCTGCATTCTGGAATGAACCTACGAAGATGGTCATCTCGGCTACGAAACCTGAGAAACCTGGCAAACCGAGGTTAGCCAAACCGGCTACCGCATAACCTACTGAGAGGAATGGGATAATCTTCATCAAACCACCCAGGTAACGTACGTCACGTGTACCAGCCTGATGGTAAATCATACCGATAACGGCGAAGAAGAGGGCGGTCATCAAACCGTGAGACAACATCTGGAGGATTGCACCAGTAGCAGCTGTCTCAGTCATCATACAGAGAGCGAAGAGCACCATACCACAGTGAGATACTGATGAGTAAGCGTTGATGTACTTCAAGTCGGTCTGTACACATGCTGACAAAGCACCATATACGATAGAGATGGTAGTCAGCACGAGGAATACCTTGATCCAGAATCCGTGAGTAGCAGCTGGCAAGAGGAACATGGCGATACGGAAGCAACCGTAACCACCCAACTTCATCAATACACCGGCGTGCAACATAGATACGGCTGTTGGCGCACTTGCGTGACCATCAGGAGACCATGTATGGAATGGGAACAGCGCACCGAGGATACCGAAACCGATGAAGAGCAATGGGAAGAACACGTTCTGCACGCTCTCAGGAATCGCGTGGGCACCATTGGTATGGTGAGCGATATCCAGAATTTCGAAGGTCTGAGCACCACTGTAGAAGTAGATACCCAGGATACCGATGATGAGGAGTGCAGAACCACCCATCAACATCAAGGTCAACTTCATGGCAGAATACTCCTTCGCACCACTACCCCATACACCGATGAGGAGGTACATTGGAATCAGCGCTACCTCATAGAACATGAACATGGTGAACATGTCGATAGAGATGAAGAAGCCATATACACCGATGCTCAAGAGGGTGAACCAGAGGAAGTATTCCTTCTTCATTGGTTCCATCTGCCAAGAGGCAAATGTACCTGTGAACACGATGATGGATGTCAAGAGAATCATCACCACTGAGATACCATCCACACCGAGTGAATAGTTGATGTGCAATGGTTCAAACCAAGGCACACAGTAGGTGAAGAGCATCGGAGCTTGGTCGGCTGGCATTGTCTCACGAGCTTCGAGAAATGCAAACACCAAATAGATGGAGAGTGCGAGCAATACGCTGGCACCGGCTACCATCACACCACGAACCTGCTTGTCGTTGCGTGCCAACCAGAGGCCGAGCAACATCAGGAGTGGTACTATGACGAATATACTTAAATTCATTTCTTTTCTATTTACTTAATTGTGAGACATTCATTAAAGAAGAGCGAGCAGGCACAATGTCAATGCCACGGTACCGGTGAGGAACCAGATAGCATAGCTGCGAACATCACCACTCTGCCATGGACGGATAGTCTCGCCTGCCTCCTGTGCACCCCAAGCCATGAAGTTGAAGGTACCATCGATAACGTGACGGTCGAACCATGCGATTGGCTTTGAGAAACAACCGAAGACAATCTTGTGAGTGAAGAACTGCCAAGCATCGTCGATGTAGAAACGGTTCAAGGCTGCCTTGTGCAACTTAGGCATCTTCTTAGCCAAAGCATCTGCCAATGGAGTCTTCTTAGGTGCATACATGTAAGTAGCCAGACCGATACCGATGATAGCAACGATAACTGATGTTGTTGCCACGCTCATGTCGATATGGATATCATAGCTCTGACCTGTAGCAGATACGAAGTGACCGAAAGGAATCAGACCGCAGAGGCAAGAGATGATGGCGAGGAATACCAATGGACCCCACATCACGAAAGGAACCTCCTGTGGCTTGCGACGGTTCTCTGGATCCAGCTCATAGTAGCTCTGTCCCCAGAAGATGACGTAGTAGAGACGGAACATGTAGAATGCTGTCATACCAGCTACCACGGTCATGAACCAGCCCATGAATGGAGAGAACTGGAAGCATGCTGAGATGATCTCATCCTTTGACCAGAAACCAGCGAATGGAGGAATACCTGCAATCGCCAAGCAACCGATGAGGAAGCAGATGTTGGTAATAGGCATGTACTTGTGCAAACCGCCCATGTAATCCTTGAAGTTGCTGCCGATGATGACGATGATGGCACCAGAGCAGAGGAAGAGCAATGCCTTGAACATAGCGTGGGTAAACAGGTGGAAGATACCAGCCATGTAACCCAAACCACCGTGGTGGTTATCTACTGCGAAGCAGACACCGAGCGCTACGAGCATGTAGGCAATCTGAGAAATAGTAGAGAAAGCCAGACCACGCTTGATATCACGCTGGCAGCAAGCTACAGCTGCTGCATAGAATGCGGTGAAGGCTGCAATGTAAGCTACATAGTGCAATGTCTCAGGAGCATACTGTACCCAGATTGGGAAGAGGCTGGCTACCTGATATACACCGGCTACAACCATGGTAGCGGCGTGGATCAACGCAGAAACAGGAGTTGGACCCTCCATCGCATCTGGCAACCAGATGTGCAATGGGAACATCGCACTCTTACCGGCACCACCGATGAACATGAGGAACAACGCTGTTGGCATTACCCAAGCTGCACCTGCCAAAGCTGAATTCAACTCTGGCTGAGCATTCAAGTCGTAGTTGAAGGTTCCTACGTAGAAGCTGTAGAACAGGATACCGATGAGGAAGAAGAGGTCAGCGAAACGGGTTACGATGAACGCCTTCTTGCTGGCATGTACTGCAGCATGCTTTGGATAGTAGAAACCGATGAGCAGGTATGAGCACACACCCACCAACTCCCAGAACAAGTACATCTGGAAGATGTTGGTAGCTACTACCAAGCCCAACATTGACATGGTGAAGAGGCTCAGGTAAGCGTAGAAACGCTGCATACCCTTCTCATATTCCTCAACCTTGTAGTTCTCATCACGCTCTGCCATATAGCCGAAGCTGTAGATGTGAACCATGAAGCTGACGGTGGTAATCACGATGAGCATCAATACGGAGATTGGGCTCAGGCGGAAACCGATGTTGAAGGTGAGCAACTCAGTAAACTTCAACCATGTGAAATTAAATACGGTAACAGTTGGGTACATACCTGTAGAGGCATCACGACCCACTGCAAAGAAGTACTCGTATGCTGTATAGACAGACATGGCGAATACACAGCCCATCAATACGGTACCGATGAGTGCTGCTACCGGTCTTTTCATCTTCATACCCACAAGTCCCAGAACCAGGAAGCTCAGGAATGGTAGAAGAAGTATCAAAAATGCATAATTGTATTCCATTGTCTTTTAGAATTTCATGTTTTCAATACTGTTCACCTGGTCACTGTGATAGTTGCGGTAAACGTTGATAATAATAGCGAGCGCTACGGCTGTCTCGGCTGCTGCTACTCCGATAGAGAACAATGTGAAGAAGAAACCTTCCAACTGTCCTGGGAAGAGGATGCGGTTGAACACAGCGAAGTTCAGGTCGGCTGCATTCAATACAAGCTCTATGGAGATGAGCATAGCTACGAGGTTACGGCGTGTACAGAAGCCATAGACTCCGATGAAGAACAAGAGTGCTGAGAGCACGAAGAAATATTGTACTGGAATCATTTCTTATCCTCCTTTCTTGCGATTAAGATACCACCGATGATACATGCCAACAGGAATACGGAGATGAACTCGAATGGCAATACATAGCCATACTTGTCTGCACCTACCAGGGCAGAACCTACCTGCTCCATTGGCACCTCGGTGTCGGCTACAGTTGCAGCCATATCAATAAAGTGATTCTTCAACACGATGACTGCCAAGGTGACGAAACCTACGAGGCAGACAAGTGCGCGGCCCAAGATCTTGCTACCCTTGACATGCTCCAGGAGACCCTGAAGGGTACGCTTGGATACCAACTGGATAGCGAAGACGTAGAGGATGGTGATACCGCCGGCATATACTGAAATCTGAGCAGCACCCAGATAGGTATAGTCGAGCAGGAAGAACATACCTGCAATACCGAAGAGCACGAACAACAGGAAGGTTGCCGCACGCATGATACGCTTGGTAGCTACGCACATGATGGCTGAGCCAAGGATGACTACTGCCAAGATGACGAACATAAATAAATTAGCTGTTATCATTGTCTAATGTCCTCCTTACTTAGTCTTGGTGTTAAACTTACCGATTTCCAATGGGGCACCACCCTCGATGAGGTTTGGAAGGCTACCGCCCTTATATACCTCCTTGTCAAGGTGCATCACCAACTTGTTGCGGTCGAAGACTGCATTCTCGAAATCGTTGACAAACTTGATTGCACCGAAGTTACATGCATTGACACAGAGCTCGCAGAACATGCAGTCGCCCAAGTCGTACTGGTAATCCACCAACTTGCGCTTCTTCTTGCCTGTCTCTGGGTCCTCCACCATCTCGGTCTGAATCTTGATGGTGTCGTTAGGGCATGACTTCTCACACAATGTACAACCCACACACTTGTAAGCCTCGTTCTCATCACGAACAAAGACCAAGCGTCCACGGAAACGTGGAGAGATGTGGAGTGTAGTCTTGCGGTTCTCAGGATACTGCTCTGTGCTCTTTGGTGTGAAGTACTCCTTCATGGTGACCTTCATACCAGTAGCGAGGGTCTTCAAACCCGCAGCAATACCGCCGAAATATGAATTGTTAGACATACTTTCTTATTATTATAATAATGTGTATTAAAGATTATCCGTGGATTCCGAATGCTACGCACACGGTCATCAAGATCAGAATGATGAGTGACAATGGCATCAGATACTTCCACTCCAACTTCAGGATCTGGTCGATACGGAGACGTGGGAAAGTCCAACGTACCCACATCAGGAGCCATACCACCGCGAAGGTCTTACCGAAGAACCAGATGAAACCTGGGATGAGGTTCATCAGATTGTCGAAGCCCTCGATACCGATGTTCAATGGAGCCCAACCACCGAGGAATACGGTAGAAGCGATACCAGAAATCACGAAGAGGTTGAGGTACTCAGCCAGGTAGTAGAAACCGAAGCCCATACCTGAATACTCAGTGTGGTAACCTGCGGTCAACTCACTCTCAGCCTCAGCCAAGTCGAAAGGACCACGGTTAGCCTCAGCGTTACCTGCTACGAGGAATACGAGGAAAGCCAGAATTGCTGGCACATGACCCTTGATAATCAACCAGTTCCAAGCACCAGTCTGTGCCTCAACGATACCGCTTACCTGCATGGTTCCGGTGAGAACTACTGCAGAAATCAGGCAGAGGCAGAGTGACATCTCGTAAGAAATCATCTGTACGGCACCACGCATGGCAGAAACCACAGAGTACTTGTTGTTAGATGCCCAACCAGCGAGGAACACACCCAGCACACCGATAGAACTTACGGCTGTGATGAGGAATACACCTACGTTGAAGTCAAGAATATGAGCTCCCTTGTTCCATGGAAGGAATGAGAAAGTACCTACAGAGGCAATGATCACGAGGAATGGTGCCATGTAGTAGAGCAGCTTGTCGGCTCTATCTACTGCGAAGATCTCCTTGATCAACATCTTGAGCACGTCGGCGAATACCTGGAAGATACCCCAAGGACCTACACGCATAGGGCCGAGACGGCACTGGAAGTAGGCACACACCTTACGCTCCATGAAGATAAGTACGATAGCGATGAGGGCGTATGCAGTCAAAATGCAGATACCCACGAGCACGCACTCAATCAGAATCGACAGGAAGTCGCCCAGACCCAAGGTCTGGCGAAGCAGATTGTCGATGAATGTTGTTACTATACTAAAATCAAACATAATTATCTATCAATATCAGGGATTACGAAATCGATTGCTGCACCTGTAGTGATGAGGTCGGCGATCTTCTGACCACGGAGCATTGGGTCCAAGGCTCCTGTGAGTGAGAGACCCATCGGACGCATCTTCATACGGTATGGACTCTTGTCACCCTTTGAGTCGAGATATACACCAAACTCGCCGCTGGCACCCTCTACAGAGAAGTACCACTGTCCCTCTGGAACCTTGATGATTGGCTTCTGCTTGATGTAGTACTCACCCTCTGGAATGTTGTCGATCAACTGCTCGATGATGTCCAAGCTCTGATACAACTCCTGGATGTGTACATAGTAACGATCCATTGAATCGCAACCGGTAAGGGTGATTTCCTTCCACTCTACCTTGTCGTACATATCGTATGGATGACGCTTGCGGGTATCGTTCTTCCAACCTGATGCTCTGCCGGCAGGACCGGTTACGGCATAGTTGATACAATCCTCAAGATTCATTGGTCCTACGCCTTCGAGACGGTTGTGAGTAATCACGTTGTCGCCGAATACGTCGAGGTACTCCTGAATCATCGGACGGAGATACTTGCAGAGGGTCTTCACGTTCTGAACGAAGTTAGGGTCGATATCTGCCTGAAGGCCACCGATACGGTAGTAGTTCTGGATCAGACGGCCACCAGTGGTCTCCTCCATCACGTTCAACACGTGCTCACGGTCGCGCATGCAGTAGAGGAATGCGGTCAAGGCACCCAAGTCCTGTGCGGTACAGCCGAGATAGAGCAAGTGTGAGTCGATACGCTGCAACTCATCCATGATGGTACGGATGTAGCGGATACGGTCTGAGAGTTCGATACCCATCGCCTCTTCGATAACGCCTACCAAAGCGTGGCGGTGCATCATCGCAGAAAGATAGTTCAGACGGTCGGTCAATGCCAAGGTCTGAGGATAGGTCATGTTCTCCCACATCTTCTCGATACCACGGTGGATATAACCGAGGTGTGGATAGATGCGCTTCACAGTCTCACCATCGATAACGGTCTGCAGACGGAGCACACCGTGGGTAGATGGGTGGTTAGGACCGATGTTGACAACATACTCATCCTCGTCGAAGCGACGCTTCTCTGTAGCAACCAAGTGACCATCCTCGCTCAGGGAGTACTCCATGGTGAAGTCATCCTCTGGCTCATCAGTGCAAGGGAACTTGTTTGCCTCAGGGCTCATATCGAAGTCCTTGCGCAATGGATAGCCCTGGAAATCTGTGCGGAGGAAAAGACGGCGCATGTCTGGATGACCCAAGAACTTGATGCCCACGAAATCGAAGACTTCACGCTCCAGGAGGTCAGCCACCTTCCAAAGGTTAATAACTGTAGGAATCACATCACTGCCATCTACCTTCTTGGCGATGGTCTTTACCGAGCAGCGCTCGCTGGTCTGAGTATTCTCGAGAATATAGATACATCCGAGACCTTCCTCACCGAAGTCTTCACCGATGATGGTAACAAGGTAGTCGAAATGCTTCTCGTTCTTCAACTTCGCCATTTCTGAGGCGAAATTATCAAAACTCAATTCAATATTATTCAGTTTCATGTTCTTATACCTTATTATATTAATCAGTTAGACCTTTCTGAGGGTCGAAATCCTCAGGTACTTCAGTTACGATGATAGGCTCCTTGTGTCCGAGCTTCTCGCTGTCAGAGAGGTTCTCGTTGCTCAAGCCGCGAAGACCACCCTTGTTCATAGAGAGTTCCTTCTCATCCTGAGTCATCTTGTGGTTAGCACCACCGAAGAATTTCTCAACCTTTACCTTACGCTGCAACTGCATCATACCGTAAAGAATTGCCTCAGGGCGTGGAGGACAGCCAGGGATATAAACATCCACAGGAACCAACTCGCTGATACCACGAACCACATTGTAGCTCTTCTTGAACGGACCGCCAGAGATGGCGCATCCACCCACAGCTACCACATACTTTGGCTCAGCCATTTCATCATACAAACGCTTGAACACTGGTGCCATCTTATTGGTGATAGTACCGGCACACATGATCAAGTCAGCCTGGCGTGGAGAGTTACGGGTTACCTCGAAACCGAAACGGGAGAAGTCGTAACGCGCACAACCTACAGCCATGAACTCGATACCACAGCAAGAAGTACCGAAGGTCAAAGACCAGAGTGAGTTACTACGTCCCCAGTTGATGGCAGCATCGAGCGAACCGACTACCACGTTAGCACCACCCTCATTGAGCTCCTGCGCAATCTTTTCGAGGGTATCATTGTCCTTAAACTCGTCGTAAGGAATACTCTTGATAGAGGCTCTTTTGTTTACTTCCATTCCAATGCTCCTTTCCGCCAAGCGTATGCAAGGCCAAATACCAATACCAACAGGAAGAACCCGATGCTCACGAGAGCCATTGGTCCAAACTGCTTAACTACAACTGCCCATGGGTAAAGCATTACTGTCTCGATATCAAACATCAGGAAAAGGATGGCGAAGAGATAGTAGCCGATGTGTGATGGCAACCAAGAGCTGCCACGTGTCGGAATACCGCACTCAAAAGGTTCACCCTTTACCGGATTGTATGAACGAGGACCGATCAACTTTGCGATGACATAAGCAGCCACCACCAAGGTTACAGCCGTCAGCAAAACGGTGATAAATAGTGTAAAGTTCATAAAAATTTTTATAACGTTATTTTTGTCTAATTGCTTCTAAGCGGCTGCAAAGGTAGCAAATATTTCTGAAAGAATATAATTTTTAATGTTAAATGTTAAATATCGGGCAAAAAAAAGGTTATTAGATGCTAAAATAGGTTGTATCGGGCATGTATCCGACTGTATATGGATACACATTCGCCAGTGGCGGACAGACATCCGACACTGGCGAATATACGTTGTTTCTGTTATTGAATAAGCCAAACTATTATTTGAATAAGCCAAACAGTTCGGCATCAATGAGATCGGTAACCTTTCGGAAATCCTCAGGATTATCGGCAAACTCCAGGGTGTCGCCATCGATGATGATGAGTCGGCCCTTGTAATCCTTGATCCATTCCTCGTAACGGTTGTTCAAGCCCTGGAGATAGTCGATGCGGATGCTCTTCTCGAAATCTCTGCCTCGCTTCTCGATGTGCTTCACGAGGGTCGGGATACTGCTCTTGATGTAAATCATCAGGTCTGGAAGCTTCACCAGACTGATCATCAAATCGAAGAGATCGGTATAGTTCTTGAAATCCCTGTCGCTCATCATGCCGATATCGTGAAGATTTGGGGCAAAGATGCGCGCATCCTCGAAGATGGTTCTATCCTGCACGATGGTCTGCTCCGAACGGGAAATCTCCACCACATCGTGGAATCGCTTGTTCAGAAAGTAAATCTGAAGATTGAACGACCATCGCTCCATATCCTTGTAATAATCGGCAAGGTATGGATTGTTATCTACTGGCTCGAAGTTTGCCTTCCAGCCATATCTCTTGGCAAGCATCTTGGTCAAGGTAGTCTTGCCGCTTCCTATATTTCCAGCTATTGCTATATGCATTTTCTTACTTTGAATTTTGAACTTTGAACTTTGAGCTTTTTGATTAGTAAATATGATTCTCTTAAGAAGATTATTCTTCCTTGGAAAAGAGGCCGAAGAGCTTGGCGTCAATCTTATCTACGATGTCGCCAAACTGCTTGGGATTATGCTCGAAGTCGAGGTTATCCACCTCCACTACCAGCACCCTACCCTTATACTTGTTCATGATGAAATCATCGTAGAGAAGATTGATTCCCTCAAGATAATCGATAGGCATCTTCTGCTCGTAATCACGGCCTCGTTTCTGAATATTCTTCACAAGATGAGGAACGGAAGAACGGAGATAAATCATCAGTTCCGGCATCTCAACCACTTCCATCATCGACTCGAAGAGTTCCATATAGGTATCGAAGTCACGCTGGTCCATATTGCCCATCTTTCTATTATTGGCTGCAAAGACATACACTCCCTCAAAGATGGTACGATCTTGAATGACAGTCTCCTTACAATGCTGAATCTCAAGCAGATTCTTGAATCGCTGCTTCAGATAGAAGACCTCCATATTGAGAGCCCATCGGGGGATGTCCTTGTAATAGTCATCGATGTAGGGATTCTCTGCCACTGGCTCCAAGTACTGCTTCCAGCCGTAATGCTTGGAGAGCATCTTGGTAAGCGTGGTCTTTCCACTACCGATATTTCCTGCTACTGCTATGTACATTTTTTCTTATATTGAGTATTGAATCTTGAATACAGAATGAGGCTGGCTCCAGGCAAGTCCCAATTCTACAGACTGCAAATATACAATATTTATTCGGAATAAACAAAAAAAAGTCTCACAGTTTTCACAAATTACGCTAATTATTCTCCGGAAAGAAGAAAAACCGCGTAAGCAGTGAAAGCTGCAAGACTCCATCTAACAATCAACTATACCTATGAATATTCTAATATTCACGCTCGATCAGTTCGAGACACATTCTAGAGTTGTGATAAGGGCACTTCCAGAAGCCCGCCTTATCATCTTCCTTATTCACCGTACCATCTTCGAGGATAGCCCAGTGCCACTCTCCGTTCTGCAGATCCAGGAGATGCTTTGCCACATAGTTCCAGCAACGAATGGCCACTTCGAGATTCTCATCCGTACGGAAATACTGATAGAGATCGATATGACCGATGATATTCTCGCACTGTACCCACCACTGGCGCTGGAGATCAAACCGATCACCATCCTTCCAATGCTCATATACCATACTGCCATCAGGGCGCAAGCCCTCATCAGCAGCATCGGCAATGCGGCGGATGATGCGTTCTATCCTATGGAGTACTTCCTTATCGCCCAAGACGAGCGCTGTTTCGTGGAGCAGCCAGGAAGCCTCGATATCATGACCGTAACTCTCGATGTTTCTCTTACCTTCCCACTCATCATTGAAGAAGAGGTCGAGATGACAAGTCTCCTGATTGAGCAACTTTTCGGTAAAGATATCCAGGAGATTGCGGATGCTCTTTTCCAGCTCTTCGGTCTTCCACACACGATAGAGATTGGTATAAGGTTCGATGATATGCAGATGGGTATTCATGGTACGGGAACCATTCTCATCCTTATCAGAGAGTCGCATATCAGCGATAGGCTGCCATTCACGGGTCAGCGCCTCAATATATCCATTGTTCTTGGCATCGAAGGCATGCTTTTCGATATCGTGATAAAGCAAGATGGCAATATCCAGCGCTTCCTTATCACCTGTAGCACGCGCATACTCAGAGAATCCATAGATGGCAAAACCTATGGCATAGGTCTGCTTCTTGGTATCAAGCGGATTGCCCTTGTAATCCACGCTCCAGTAGATGCCACCATATTCCTTATCCAGGAAATGATCACGCACATATTCCTTGGCACGGGTTGCTGCCTCCAGATACTCTGGCTTCTTCAATACCCGGTAGGCTGCAGAAAAAGCCCACAGGATACGGGCATTCATTACAGCACCTTTCTCGGCTTCAGGATGTACCCGGTCGTTGCCATCGACACGTCCATAGAAACCGCCATTCTCTTCATCCTTTACCTTGTGAATCCAATAGTTGAGGATGTTGTTTTCCAACACATCCTTCATTGCTTTTTTCAGATTTTCCATATTATTACTTTTTTATAGGGAACTTCCAAGCAAGAACCATCAGCAGGAATGCGATGAATGCTGGGAAAAGACTGAACAAAGACCACACCATGGTGAGCACAGAATCGGTGACACTGGCTGGATCTATCATGGTATTACCCATCTTGTCGGTAATCATATTGGCACCTGCCCAACCCAGGAAAAGGGCGATGAGCGAACCGGAAATAGCTGTACCAAACTTCTGACTCATCGTACCTGAGGAGAAGATGAGACCGGTAGCTGAGGTTCCGAAATGATCTGTATGATAATCGGCTACATCGGCATACATAGACCACAACAGTGGTGAATAGATACCGATACCTACAGAGGTCAACACCACGAGGGCTATCATCACCCAGATATAGGCAGGATCCATCGGGATAAAGAAGAACACCAATGAAAGCACCAGACAGAGGGTTGCAGCCCAGAAGAATGCCATCCGTTTGCTGCCTACCAAGCGGGTGAACCAAGGTGAAACGCCTCCGAAAATCATACAGGTTACCTCACCGAATGCCATGAACACCGTGTAATTGATGATCAATCCCTCGATGGTGACATTGCCATGCAGACAGTAATCGAACATATAACCCGCTACTGCATAGCGGAAACCATTGAAGAAGTTGGTACATACGGCAATGGCGGTCATATAGAGCCAAGCCTTGTTGTGTACCAGGTCGGCAAACTGGCGGAAGGAGAACTTCTCTGCTCTCTTCGGCTTCAGCCGCTCCTTGGTAAGAAGACCGCAAGCCAAAGTCATCACAGCTGCAGCCACACCCAGGATGGCACCAATAACGGCATACTGATGGGTAGCAGTACCGCCCACCATCTCCTGAAGATATGGGAAAGAGAGCAATGTGGCGAATCCCATCGCATAGGCACCCACCATACGGAAGGACGAGAACTGGTTTTTCTCGTCATCATCCTCGGTCATCACACCGAGCAGGGAACCATAAGGTACATTCACCATCGTATATATCGCCATCATCAGAAGATAGAGGGCATAGGCATAGATACGCTTGCCCACCGGACCGAAATCAGGCGTATAGAGCAGGAGCGCGAAAACCAATCCGAAAGGAACGGCTCCATAAATCAACCAGGGACGATAGGTACCGAAGCGGCTCTGTGTACGGTCGGCAAGACTACCCATCAGCGGGTCGGTCACCACATCAAACATACGAGCCACCAGCATCAGCACGGCAGCATCGGCAAAAGAGAGTCCGAAGACATTGGTAAAAAACAGAGGGAAAGCGATAGACATCACCTTCCAAACGATACCACCGGCAGCGGCATCGCCCAAAGCATAAGCAATTTTTTCCTTTAAACTAGCCATTTTTACTTTGAACTTTGAATTTTGAACATTAAACTTTACGAAAAAGGGATTCCGCCCTCGTCCATATTAAGAATACGGACGAAGGTTGAGAATCCCTACAATCTTAATACCTTGACACCTATTTACCTAAAGTCTTTTTATTCTTAGCCACCAAGTCCTTGATCTTCTCTACAGAGAACTGAGTGCGATAGTCATCCTTTGGAGTATTCATACAGTAATCTACCAAACGGTCGATGGTTGAGGTAGCTACGTGCATACGTGTATCAGAAGAAGCGTAGTAGATAAATACCTTGCCATCCTCATCTGCAATCCAACCGTTGGTGAACACTACGTTCATCACATCACCAATATATTCAGGTCCCTCTGGCACGAGGAGGTATCCACCTGGTTCTGCGATGACCTCTGTAGGATCCTCAAGAGAGGTCATATACATATAGAGTACATAACGGAGGCCGCTGGCACAGCCACGAACACCGTGAGCCAGGTGCAACCAACCCTTATCGGTCTTGATTGGGTGAGGTCCCTCACCGTTCTTCACCTCCTGGATAGTGTGGTAGTGACGGGCATTGATGATCTTCTCTTCCTTGATTTCGGCATGAGTGATGTCATCAACGAGTGCCCAACCGATACCACCACCAGAACCTGTATCGATGAATCCATCCTGTGGACGGGTATAGAAAGCATACTTGCCATCTACGAACTCTGGATGGAGAACCACATTGCGCTGCTGACTCTTGGTCTTCAGGTCTGGAAGACGCTCCCAGTTTACCAGGTCCTTGGTACGTGCAATAGCTGCAGTAGCAGTAGCAGCACTCAGGTCGCCTGGCTGGTCATCATCGTGGCGTTCTGCACAGAACACGCCATAGATATAACCATCCTCATGGGCGGTGAGTCGCATATCATAGATATTGGTAGCAGGAATCACATCCTCCGGCATGGTGATAGGTTCATCCCAGAAACGGAAGTTATCGATACCGTTAGGACTCTCGGCTACAGCGAAGAAGCTCTTGCGGTCGGCACCCTCCACACGTACAACGAGGAGATACTTGCCGTTCCACTTGATGGCACCTGAGTTCAGCGTAGCATTCATCATGATGCGCTGCATCAGATATGGGTTACTCTTCTCATTGAAGTCGTAACGCCACTCCAGTGGAGTATGTTCTGCAGTGAGGATAGGATTCTTATATTTCTCGTAGATACCGTTGCCCCACTCTACCGGTTCATTCTTGCGGCTCAACAATTCCTCGTGATGAGCACGGAGAGCCTTCACTTTGTCTTGAAATGTAGTCATAGTTATATCGTCAATTTATCAATTTTATTTTATGAACGTTTTACTTTTTATATTTTTTCACTATTTCAACTTCTTGATATCCTTGGCAAAGAGCACCTTCTTCTCCTTCTTGAAAGCCTTGAAGTCGTTTACGATGTCTCCATCTCCTACTCCTGGCAGGTAAGCTTCTTCCTGAGGCTTGTCCCAGGCATTGCGCCAGAAGAGCACATAGCTTACCTGATACTTCTGGAGTACAGGCCAGAGGGTCTTCGTAAACCAGTCTTTCTTCTGAGAGATTCCCCGGCAACCGGTTTCGGTGAGGGCAGGTATCTTACCCACCTTCTTTGCTGCTGCCATCATGACATCCAGGCTGGCAGAGAGATTCTGCTGATAGGCAGCATCATCGTTATCAAACTCATAGATATCGATGCCCACCATATCCACATACTGTTCTCCTGGGAAACGCTCCAAGAAAGCTTCGACGGTCTTCTCGCTTCCGAGATTTGGCGACCACGCCCAAACGATGTTGCTGCACCCTGCTTTAGTAAGTCTGTGATAGGTATTTGCATAAAGTTGGTTGTATTGTGCAGGTGTGCAACTGTTGGCGCCCCACCAGAACCATCCGCCATTCATTTCATGCCATGGTCGGAAGATTACAGGAATGAGTTTGCCGTCATTAGTCTTGAGAGAAAGGATGAAGTCTGATACTTTTTTGATCCAGAAGTCAAATTTCTGCTGCTGGATGCCTCCATCCAGGACGGCAGCCACAGCATCTCCCTTCGGATCCCAGGCATTCTCGCCTGTTGCCGGATTCCAAGGATGCCAGCTCAAGGTAACGATTCCACCTCTTTTATACTGAGCGATGATTTCCTGGCGCATTCTGTCGAACGGAACACCATCCAGGTTCTCCTTGCTGTCGAGTTCTATCTTACCCAGATCGAATCCCATTACTGCGGGATAATCACCTGTAGTAAGAAGTACATCGCTCTTTCCTTCATCCCATTTCCAGGTGGTACCATACACAGGGTCATCCTGATGACCCAACATGATACCCTTATCCATGATTTTCTGCAGTCGAATTTTCAGTTGTTCAGCTGGTGTTTTGCAGCAAACCTTTTTGTCTTTGCTGCAAGATGTACCTGCAGTCTGAACAGAAGCACCAGTGACACCATCCACCTGTGCCATAGCTCCCTGCATAGCCAGCAGACAAACAGCACTGATCAATATTCTTTTTCCTAACATAAATTTATTTAGTTAATTGTTGAATAATCCAAGCCTGCCATTCATCCCACTGCTCCTGATACCAGTAATGACCGGTCATCTGATAGAGGCTCAGAGTCTTTGGCGCTTTCACACTATTATATAATCCATAAGAAGAAGTTGGTGGAACCACCTCATCGTTATATCCGAAGCTATACCATCCAGGAACGGTGATGCGACGGGCAAAGTTGACACCATCGTAATAGCGGGCACCTTCCAATCTAGCCTTTTCCAGTTCGGTGAGCTTAGTCTCCTTCCAGGCAGCCCCCTGAGCTTTGTTCTCCTTATAGAAGTAATGAGGCCAACCGCCTGCAACTCCATGAATTTCAGCCTCATAATCACACATGGCATCATGTACGGGAGCCAGGAACGTGATACGCTTATCGAGTGCAGCCACAGCAATAGAGAGGAATCCGCCCTGCGAAGAACCCGTCACGCCGATGGTCTTTCCATCCCATTCTGGAAGCGCCGCAATGAAATCCACTCCACGCACAGCTCCGGTGATGACTCTCTTATACGAGTTACGGTCTGGATTTTCGAGATTGGTATCCCAATAGCCGTTCAGTTCACCGTTCAGGAGATCATCATACACCTTCTGTTCCATCGTAACAGGAATGCCATGAATACCGATTTCCAATACGATACACTTGGATGGCGCGGTATAGGTATCGCCTGCATAAGGACGCACACCCGCACCCGGCACTCGGAGCAAGGCTGGATATTTGCCTTCCTTTACCGGAACACTCAGGATGCCATATATTTTGGAACCCCATCGGTTATTATTATAACTGATCTCATATACATTCTTATCTTGAGTGCAGCGCTCTGGAAGCAACACCTTGGTGATATTCAGATCTGTCTGGCGAGCCTCATCCAACGCTTTCTTCCAAAATGCATCAAAATCCTTCGGTTCCTGGGCATAAGGCTGAATCTTTTCGGGAGAGAAACCTGCGGTGCAGAGTCCTTCGTAATCCTTTCCATCCACATGAGCAATGACCTTGAATCGGTAGAAGCCCGGCTTATTCAAGCTTCCGCTCCATTTCATCACACCATCCTTGAGGGTGATACTTTTCTTCACCGCCGGAAACATGGCAGGACCAGCCTCATAATCTACCTTCACGTTGTTCAAGAGAGTACCACTCTTCCTGACATTTACCGTGAAGTTGGCTTTCTCGCCTACCTTGTAGTTCCAGTCCTGATGATCAGGAGTCACACTCACTACGATATTGTAGCCTTTGATTTGCGCGCTCAGCCCGAGAGAACCGAGCGCACTCATCAGAACACCTATAATTATTAACCTATAAACCTTCTGCATTTCAGTCTAATTGTTTTTATTGTTTATTTATGTTAGTTATTGCTTATCATAACTGTTATCGTTCACCCAAAATCCTCTCAATAGGATTATTAAGTTTTACGGTTGCAAAGTTAGCACAATTTTCCGAATAACCCTTGTACTTTTTTGCTCAATAAACGTACTATCACGGAAAAACTGAAAAAAATCAATATTTAATATAAGGCAATAAGTATATGACATCGCGAATTCAACAACAAGTAAAACAAATGGGGGGGTGTCATAAGTCACATCCAATACGCCCTGAAAGAAGAGTGTGTTTTGCATCCACACGCCCTGAAAGGGCAGAAACTCCTAGCCCAGGGCATCGCTCTGGGTATTTGTGGATGTAAACTTGTCGCCCTGAAAGGGCAAAAGCTTTCAATTTCAAAGCTTTTGCCCTTTCAGGGCGACTTTGCTTTTTGCAAACATTACCCAGGGCGATGCCCTGGGCTAGGAGCTTTTGGGCTTTCAGCCCGTCCTCGGCTGCCATTATCTAGACTTATGACACACCCTCACTTCATCATTTATTTCGTATGAAAGGCAATCAGACCTTCCATCGGAGCACGCATGATCTTGACAATATGAAGATGATGCTCATCCTCCATCACATTTCTCAGGGGAGCTTCAAAATAATGAGCGATGCTTCCCACGAACCCTATCATCGGAATCCCCTCTCCCAAAGAAGAATCCCAGGCTTTCACGCCAGGTTCCAACTGCGAGATATCCTCCTGACTGGCTTTTACATACTGGATATAAGGTATGAGATTGTTCTCGTAAAAAGCATGGAAGTTGCTCAATACCACCCGATACAGTGCCATCGCCTCATTCAGTTTATCACTGCCGTTCTCATATTTCTCTCCCTCTGCTATCTGCTCAGAAATAAAAGGACAGATAGAAGCCAGAAAACGGTTTGCCAACGGTTCACGATACACCTTGTTGATGATACCGGGATAATCCAGTCCCGACCACTCCAGAAACCTCTTCTTGATAGCCGAAGGCAGACTGCCCTTGAAGATACCATTCAGGAAAAGCTTGCCCAAGACGGCACCGCTACCTTCGTCACCCAGAATATACCCCAAAGGCGGCGTATTCATCACAATCTTCGTGCCATCATAGAGGCAACTGTTGGCTCCCGTGCCCAGGATGCAGGCGATGCCAGGCTTGTTGCCGAAAAGCGCCCTTGCCGCACCCAGCATATCTCCTTCAGCTTCTACCTTGGCTCCAGGAAAAGCCTGCTGCAAGAGAGAGTTCATCCGGGGCTTCATCGCCTCGGTCACACCGCTGCCATAGAAATATACTTCCTGTGGTGATTCCGGCAAGATGAGTTCCGACTTCAGTATCTGAAGCACTTCAGCATCCTGCATGTGAATAGGATTGATGCCCTGCGTCTTGCAAGTCATCACTACTTGACCTTGCCCGTCTATCAACGACCAGTCGGTCTTGGTGCTGCCACTGTCTGCTATGAGTATGTTCATTGTCGTATTTTTTAAATGCACTGCAAATGTAATGATTTTCGGTGAAATATCGCAAAGAAAAGGAAAAAAAGATACTTCATCAAGCTGATAATCTTAAAAAACGCACATTATTCTTGGGTTTTTCACGATTTATTAATAACTTTGCACGCAAATAGAGATATAATTAAGGAAGAAATAACAATAAATACTATAATTATGGCAACATTCATTGCAGGACCATGCGTCATCGAGTCGATGGAACTACTGGATACAGTAGCTCAGGAACTCGTTCGTATCAACCAGAACTTAGGAACCAACATCATATTCAAGGCATCCTTCGATAAGGCCAACCGAACCAGCATCCACTCTTTCCGTGGTCCTGGTCTGGAGAAAGGTCTGCAGATGCTCAGCGACATCAAGTCGAAATACGGACTTCGCATCACCACCGATATCCACGAGAGCTATCAGGCTGAAGCTGCGGGCAAGGTATGCGATATCCTCCAGATACCAGCTTTCCTCTGCCGCCAGACCGACCTGCTCGTATCGGCTGCCAAGACCGGCAAGATAGTCAACATCAAGAAGGCTCAGTTCCTGAGCGGAAGAGATATGAAGTATCCGGTTGAGAAGGCTTTGGATAGCGGAGCCAGCGAAGTATGGCTCACCGAGCGTGGCAACTGCTTCGGCTACAACAATCTCGTGGTAGATTTCCGCAACATTCCGGATATGAAGGAGATTGTACCTAATGTCATCATGGACTGCACCCACAGCGTACAGCGGCCAAGCGCAGGCGATGGCAAGACCGTGGGCGACCGCAAGTTTGTACCAGCTATGGCAAAGGCAGCCAAGGCATTCGGTGCCACAGGCTACTTCTTCGAGGTGCATCCCGACCCAGACCAGGGCAAGAGCGATGCTGCCAACATGCTGGAATTAGCCAAGTTAGAATCTCTCATCCAGGAACTCCTGTAAGAGAATCTAATCATAAAGTTCAATGTTAAAAATTCAAAGTTCAAAGTAAATCATGGACGACAAGACAATAAGAAGTTATGGTGAACAGGCTCTGAGAGACGAGGCACAGGCCATCCTCGACCAGATCGCCTTATTGGACGATAATTTTGAGAAAGCCGTAGATATGATGTATCATTGCCAGGGCAAGATCATCGTTACGGGTGTGGGCAAGAGCGGACACGTGGGTGCCAAGATTGCAGCAACCCTCGCCTCTACAGGTACACCGGCATTCTATATCAACCCGCTGGACGTATATCACGGCGACCTCGGTGTGATGACCGACAAGGACGTGGTGCTGGCACTGAGCAACAGTGGTCAGACCGACGAGCTGCTCCGCTTCATCCCGATGGTGCTCCACATGAACGTGCCTATCATCTCCATAACGGGCAATCCGAATTCACTGCTGGCAAAATACTCCAACCATCACATCACCGTCAAGGTGAAAAAGGAGGCTTGTCCGCTCAACCTTGCTCCTACCAGCAGTACCACTGCAGCCCTCGCCATGGGCGATGCCCTGGCAATAGCCCTGATGCAGGTGCGCCACTTCAAGCCACGCGACTTTGCCCAGTTCCATCCGGGCGGCGAATTGGGCAAGCGTCTCCTCACCACCGCCGAAGACGTGATGCGCAGCGAAGACATGCCTATCATCCCTAAGGAGATGCATCTGGGCGAGGCCATCATCCATGTGAGCAAGGGTAAGCTCGGACTGGGAATCTCGCTCGATGAAGACCAGCGTGTCATCGGTCTGATTACAGATGGAGATATCCGCCGTGCCATGGAGAAGTGGCAGGCTGAATTCTTCAACAAGACCGTGAGCGACATCATGACCACCACTCCGAAGATGGTGACTCCGAAGACCAAGATTTCGGAGATTCAGCGCATCATGCACAAATACAAGGTACATACGGTACTAGTAGTAGATAAGGATAATCATTTGAAAGGCATCGTAGATCACTATGCATGCATGGTTTAAGATTCAGGCACGGATTACACGGATTTATAGATTACACGGTTATAGATAAGATGAGATATTATTTATTAATAGCTACTTTATGGCTGGCTAGTTCGCTGTGCAGCGCACAGACCAGCGATTCATTGATAGTCAACCAGCTTCGTGGAAAGGGGGTCAGCTTTTCCCACGACAACTCCGTCACGCTCCTGATGAGCGGACAGGAGAAATTCGATGATATGTTTCAGGCAATCCGTCAGGCTAAGCACAGCGTGCATCTGGAATACTTCAACTTCCGCAACGACAGCATTGCCTCCCTCCTCTTCGACCTTCTTGCCGAGAAGGTGAAGCAGGGTGTCAAGGTAAGAGCCCTCTACGATGGCTTCGGAAACTCATCCAACAACAAGCCGCTTAGGAAACGACATCTCAAGGAAATCCGTGCCAACGGTATCGAAATCTTCGAATACAAGCCCTTGAAGTTCCCATGGGTGCATGCCGTTTTCAACCGCGACCACCGCAAGATCGTAGTCATCGACGGACAGATAGCCTATACCGGCGGCATGAACGTTGCCGACTATTATATAAAAGGTACGAAGGTGGTAGGCGAATGGCACGATATGCACTGTCGCATCGACGGCAGCGAGGTGAATACCCTGCAGAAGATCTTCCTCAAGATGTGGAACAAGGTAAGCGGACAGCATATCGACGGCGAGGAGTATTACCGGAAGGAGAAGCAAGACTACCTGATAGAGAATCTCAAGCCCGATACCACCGCCACGGCTTATCACAAGACGGTGGGCATCATCAATCGTGAGCCGCATATCACAAAGGATATCATCCGCTACTTCTATGTGAATGCCATCAACGATGCCCAGGACAGCATCAAGCTCATCAGTCCCTACTTTACTCTGAGTCCCAAGCTCAAGAAGGCATTGAAGCGGGCGGTGAAAAGAGGCGTCAAGGTAGAGATCATGCTCTCCACCAGGAGCGATATCCCGCTCACCCCCGATTGCGGATTCTATAATGCCCACAAGCTGATGAAGGCTGGCTGCCATGTATGGATGTACACGCCGGGCTTCCATCATACCAAGATTATCATGGTAGATGGCAAGTTCTGCACCGTAGGCAGCGCCAACCTCAATGCCCGAAGCCTGCGATGGGATTACGAAGAGAATGCCGTGATTGTGGATTCATGCACTACCCACCAGCTCGACCGTCTCTTCGACAGGGAGAAGAAAGACAGTTTCCTGCTCAACGAGCAGAACTGGCGAGAGTGGCGCACCGGATGGCAAAGATTCAAGGGATGGTTTGCGGCAAAGTTCCTCACCCCATTCCTGTAAACAGATAACAGATATATCAGCAATATGATGAACGAAGAAATGAAGAAAACAATGGCAGGCAAGGCGATGCCCGAACTCGCCATTGTAGATAACAATACGCTGGCAGCCTTGGGTCTCAAGGGACTGCTGGAGAGTGCCGTTCCGATGGTAAAGATCAGCATCTTCGGTACATTCGGTGAATTTGAGTCGAATGCGCCCGAACGCTTCATGCACTATTTCGTGTCGATGCAGATTCTTCTGGCTCACCGCAACTTTTTCATCGAAGAGGCGCATCGCCCCCATACCATCGTGCTTACCCCCTGCAACGACCTCAACTCGCAGCTGCAGGGATTCCACTGCATCTGCGTCAACGTACCGGAATCAAAGCTCATCCGACAGTTGATCCGTCTGCAGCGTTCGGGACATCCCCACGGCGAATATATCCCGCCGATGGATTCCTCAGAGTCCAGGGAGAAAGCCCTTTCAGACAGGGAAATCGAGGTACTCTCGCTGGTGGCACAAGGCAAAATCAACAAGGAGATAGCTGAAAAGCTCTTCATCAGTACCACCACCGTGATTACCCACCGCAAGAATATCCAGGAAAAACTGGGTATCAAGAGCGTTTCTTCGCTCACCATCTATGCCGTGATGCACGGTTATGTGGATATCAACAAGATCTAGCAGCCGGAGAGGCATCCCCCAAAATGATGATGCCTCTTACTCACATACCTATATATAATGATAGTGCCTTCCCCGCAAGCAGCAGGGAAGGCACTATCATTTTATAAAAAATAACATTTCGAAGGTCATTTTTCCCAAGCAAAACTAGAGTTTCACCGTGGAAATATCAACCAGATCGTTTACGATGGCATAAATCGTCAGGCCCGCAGGAGAATGAATCTGAAGCTTTCGGGCGATGTTTCGGCGATGGGTAATCACCGTGTTCACGGAGATAAAGAGATGGTCAGCTATCTCCTTGTTCGACATACCCTGAACCAGCGCAATGATTACATCCTTCTCTCGATCGCTCAACTGCTCATCGCTGTTCGGAGTCTGATTGATCATGCTCGAAATCTTGGCACTCACATCATTCTGCTTCAGTTTCCGCTCGGCATTTCTCACGGCAGGAATAAAGATTTCTTCCTCCACCTCAGAGTGATGCGTAAGCCACTCCTCGTTGTTGTAGATGTCATAGAGGGTGGCACTGAGCTGGTTGTTGTGCAGTCCATCCGAAGGCAGATACTTGATGATGATGCTCTTCAGCTCTTTCAGTTTCATATCCACCTGCATATGATGCTTCGAGAAGGTTTCGATATCAAAGTTGGTATTGGCATTACCATCTATAAGTGCCTGAACATAAGGAAAAACCATCTTCTCCTCATACTTCATGTGGTTGGTGATGCTGTGGGCATAATCATCATAGAGTTTCAGAATCAGTCGCGCCAGATTATCCGTTTCATCAAGGGCATCCACCAGCTCCTTACGGATAAAAGGTAACTGGAAATCTATGTAGTAGGCATGCGATGCCTTGAGATAATGCAATAGGGTCGGCAACGACAATCGGTCGGCATTGTCGTACTCCTTGTAACCATTTATCGTAAAGTTTACCACGGCAAGGAAGGTGTAGGTATCCACATTCTGCTCATCGCAGACTTCCCTTACCGTCTTGTCGCCGAATCCCAGGTTGATGCCGAAGCTACCCAGGCTCTGCAAGATATTGTAATTGTCTCTAATGATGCTGATCATCTTGTCTTCAGCCTCATACATCTTCTGATTTTTCATCTTGTTCTATCCTTAAATGCAAACATCCTTGTATCAAGAACATTCATCATGTTTTTATTTCGGTTGCAAATATACAAAAAAGTTTCGAAACCCGCAATACCTAGAAATGGGGATGCCGAAGTTTACCGAAATTTAGGTATTGCAAGATTTTTTAAAACTCCGTACCTTTGCACCCGAAATCGAGAAAGAGCGCGGTGATGATTGCCACTCCCGAGCGGCAGAGCTGCGTAATTCCTTATCAAGCTACAGGGCTTTAAGGAGATACTAGGTCTCTAAAGTGTCGAGAAAGCAAGCAGATATCCGCGCTCTTTTCCTTATATAAAATTATACGATAACAATAATTTCAAAATATCAAAGATGAACAGTTTAAGAATTGGATTGATGTCCGCTGCCCTCGTTGCCGGTTTGGCAACGGCAAGTGCACAAACTGTGGCTGCCGATAGTGTGATGCAGCATGTAAACGGCAAGCGCCTCAGCGTGGGTGGTTATGGCGAGGTTGCCATGAGTCGCAACTTCTATAGCGACCACGTAAGCCGTTACAGTTTGGCAGACGAGCACAAGAATGACCCTAGCCATGGTCGTTTCGATATTCCTCATGCAGTAATTTACCTGGGTTACGACTTCGGAAAGGGTTGGACTATGGGTACCGAGATTGAGTTTGAGCATGGTGGCGTAGGAATGGCCTATGAGAAAGAAGACGAAGAAGGTGGCGAATGGGAACAGGAAGTAGAGAAAGGCGGTGAAGTTGAACTCGAACAGTTCTGGATCCAGAAGTCATTCGGTCGTTGGGCTAACATCAAGGCTGGTCACATTGTAGTGCCTGTAGGTTTGAACAACGCTTACCATGAGCCATTGAATTTCTTCACTGTTTATCGTCCTGAAGGTGAGAATACGGTTCTTCCAAGCACCTGGCATCAGACAGGTATCAGTTTCTGGGGTAAGACAAAGGGCTGGAGATATGAATTGCAATTCCTGGCAGGTTTGAACTCAGATAACTTTACTAACACAGGTTGGATCAACAAGGGTCCTGGTACTCCTACAGAGGGAGAGATTGCAACAAAATATGGTACAGCCCTCCGTATCGACAACTACTGCATCAAGGGCTTACGCATCGGTCTGAGCGGATACTATGGTCATGCCATCGGCAACTCTTATCCAAACAACAAGGATGGAGCAGAATCTAAGTACAAAGGTGTGGTAGCTATCGGAGCCATCGACTTCACATACAATAATTATAACTGGATTGTACGCGGTCAGGCAGACTATGGTTACCTGAGTGATGCAAAACAGTTGAAGTACTTTACTAACCGTCTAAATGGTCTCTCTCCATTCCATCACTCTGCATTTGTCAGCAAGAATGCCTTTGCATACGGCATCGAGGCCGGCTACAATGTATTCTCACAAATAGAGAAACTCCGTCAGGACAACCAGAAACTGTATCTATTTGGCCGTTATGAGCACTATAATCCATACGCTTCCAAGACCAAGAATACTTCATACGATTACACCAACGTACAGCGCATGGCAGTAGGTATCAATTACTATCCTGTAAAACAGATTGTAGTAAAGGCAGAATATTCACATCGCTTCCTGAAGAGCCAGTACAACAATGAGCCAGCCATCAACATCGGTGTGGCTTATGAAGGATGGTTTCTCTAAAGATTCTCACAGAAGAACTTAATATAAAGTAATTGAAACAAACATATCAATAACAAAATATTTATATAAAAAAATGAAAAAGGTTTTTAAAAGTGCAGTAATGCTCATGGCAGCTTTCATGTTGCCATTAGGTTTCACTTCATGCAGCAGTGATGATGATCCAGTAGAGAACAGCGACTTTACAAACAAGGCATATGGCCAGGATGCTATGGATGCCTGCGATGAACTTTGCAATGCGCTCCGTGCAGCTTACAGCAAAGTAAACAACGCAAATTTGAGCACTGATCAGGAAACATACCTGAAGAATGTATGTGCTAATGCTGTAGACAATACCATCCAGCCAACATACAAGTCATTGGCTGATGCAGTAGAGAAGTTGCATAAAGCTCTTCCTAAGAGTGTAGATACCAACAACCTGACTCAGGAGAACATCAACAATGCCTGCGAAGCTTTCAAGGAAGCACGTGCATTGTGGGAGAAGAGCGAGGCTTTCCTCGGTGGTGCAGCATCAGACTTCGATATTGACCCACACATCGACTCATGGCCATTAAACCGTACACTCCTCCACAGCTACTTTGCTACAGGCAAGTTTAGTGATGCTGCGCTTGAGGATGCTTCTATCCTTGGTTTCCACGCACTTGAGTTCATCCTCTTCCGTGATGGACAGCCACGTAAGGTTGCTGAGTTCAAGGGTAACGATACATACAATGGCTTTACAGATGTAAAGGGTTCTGAGGAATTGAAGTATGCCGAGGCTGTTATCGAGGACTTGGTAAACCACGTATATGAGTTGGAGGTTGCATGGTCTGAGAATCCTAACGAATCTCGCCTCGCAGCAGTAAAGGCAGCAGGTCTTGAGTACCTGACAGACAAGAACCAGTCTTACGCAGCCAACCTGAAGAGTGCAGGCAACACTTCTGTTAGTAAGTTCGCTTCTTTGAAGGCAGCCATCCAGCAGCTTATCTCTTTGGAGGAAGGTTCAGCATGGGGCATCTCTAACGAGGTAGGTACAGCCAAGATTGCCAACCCATTCCAGGCAGGTGATATCAGCTACGTAGAGTCTCCATATAGCTACAACTCTATCACCGACTTCCAGAACAACATCCGTTCTATCGAGAACTTGTGGTATGGTGGAACTAATGGTACAAGTTCTAATGCTAAGTATAGCTTCCATCAGTTCTTCAAGGATAATGCATCTGCAGAAGGTCAGCGTGTTGAAACTGCCATCGCTAACGCTATCAGCAAGATCGGCGGTATGCCTTACCCATTCGTTAAGTACGTAAGTACTGTTTGGGGTAAGAAATTTGATGAAGTAAACCCAGAGTAATCTTGTGGTAAACTAACATACAGGAAGCATCTCACCATACTCTTTTTGGTGAGATGCTATTCTGCGCTAAACGAGAATATAAAACATTATAAAACAGAATAACATTATGATTTATCAAAGAATTAGCAAAATGTTATTACTCGGCTTGCTTGTTTTGCCTTTGGCATCATGCTCCGATGATAACAATGTTGTAAACAATGACAAGTTAAATGGTGACTCTCAGTTTGGTAAGGCTAACGATGTTTTTGAGGCATCAGAATGGTATCCAGGCGGTGAACTTGGTACAGACGAAGGCATGAGCTATTCGGCAGAAACACCAGCCACCACAAACCAGGGACTGTCTACCAGTTTCAACAAAGGTGAGGATTTCTTCGAGCACCTTTACACCATCACAGAGGCTCCACGTAAGGGTCTTGGCCCAGCTTGGGTTCGCAGCAGCTGTATTCACTGCCATCCTAACTATGGTCATGGTAAATTCCAGAACCAGTATCAGGCAGACCAGTTTGGTAACGGCTACCTACTCGTGATTTATCACCCTGAAGCAGGTACTACCGCTGACGGAAAGAAATACAAAGCTAACTCTTACATCTCTGAGGTTACAGGTATGCCACAGACCAAGGCTATGACTCCATTCTCTGCTCCTGTCGACGAGAAGCAGATTAACATCCAGCCGATTACGGTTACAGCCATGCCTAGCGGTTTGGCTATGAAGTTCCCTAAGGATGGCGAGACTTTTGCTTTGCAGTATCCAGAGGTTACTATCCCTCAGTCTGCATTCAATACCAATCCTAAGCCAAACAACTATGAAGTACGTTTGGAATCAACCATCGGTATCTATGGTACAGGCTTGCTTGATGCCATCGACCAGGATGATATGAAGAAGGTTTATCAGGATGAGGCGAAACACGTAGAGTTGAACCCTGCCATGTGGGACAAGACTGCTAACGATTGGGCTTCAACTGCCTGGTACACGTTGGCAGATGGAACCAAGATGGTGAAGAAGTTTACCTATGCCATGACCCGTGCTTCCCTGCAGGATGGTCCAGGTGCTAACGCCATCTGGAACATTACCAACGTAACACGTTCCGATCGTCATTACCTCTATACCACTCCAGCCTGGGCAAAGTATCAGAGCGAAGATCCAGAAGTAATCAGTTATATCAAGAAGCATGGTGCTGACGAATCTTCTGTACTCCACCCATACTATGCAGATGGAACTGACGAAGGTATCAAGGAGAGAGTAAACGAGATTCTGAGCTGTAACAATGCAACCAAGTCAGCTACTTTCGAGAAATACCTATTGAATGGTGCTCCTTACAATGGCGAGGAAGAGATGAGCAACAAGGATTACTATGACTTCATGGTTTGGCACCGTGGTCTGGCTGTTCCTGCTGCCCGTAACCTCGACAACGCACAGGTTCAGGAAGGCAAGAAGCTCTTCACCCAGTGGGGATGCGCTACTTGCCACAAGCCATCATGGAAGACTGGTTCTGACAACTATTGGGTAGATAATGCTATCAAGGCTTACGCCAAGAGCATAGGTCAGGATCCTAACACCATGTTACCAAAGTATCCAAACCAGACCATCTATCCATACACCGACTTGGTACAGCACCGTCTGTTCATGGCTAACGACATCCGTACAGGATGGTGCCGCACTACTCCACTTTGGGGTCGTGGTTTGTCAAGCATGCTGACTGGTCGCAGCGACCGTTTGCACGACTGTCGTGCCCGCAACGTAGTAGAGGCTATTATGTGGCACTGCTATGATAAGCGCAGCGATGCATACAAACAGGCACTCAACTTCTATAACGCAACCAAGGAAGAGCGTGATGCTGTAGTGGCATTCATCAATGCTATCTAAGCTTTTGCATAAAGAAACAAAAATAAGAAAAGCTGCCAGGCTATCAAAAGCATTTGGCAGCTTTTTTTATCAGAATCTACAAATATACGGATTATCTCTTGCTCGTCTCCGAATAATATCGTATTTTTGCAACGGAAATTCTATCAAGATTCCAACTAAGTATGGTTAAAAAGATTATATTCATTCTTTACATCCTTGTGCTCGTATGCATGGCAGCCGCCACCATCGTGGAGAAAAGCCAGGGCACGGATTATGCCCATGCCCACTACTATGGGGCATGGTGGTTCATTCTTATCTGGGCAGTACTTGCTGCCCTCGGTGCTTTCTATATCATCAAAAGAAAAGTGAAGTGCGCTTCTACATTGGCACTCCATCTCTCCTTCATCATCATCCTTGCCGGGGCATTGCTCACACATATATCGGCTAAACGGGGCATGATTCATCTGCGCATCGGTCAGCCTACAGATACTTATATGGCTCAGGATGAAGAGCAGGGTATGAAGGAAGAGAAACTCCCTTTCTCGCTCTGCCTGCAGAAGTTTGAAGCGAAAATGCACGATGGAACCAACGCCGTGGCTGACTATTCTTCAAAATTCACCGTAATAGACGGAGGTGATAAGAGCGAAGGCGAAGTTTCGATGAACAACATCTATTCCCACCGGTCTTACCGTCTTTATCAGTCATCTTACGATGAAGACGGCAAGGGAAGCGTGCTCGCTATCAATGCCGATCCATACGGCATACCAGTCACCTATACTGGCTATGCGCTGCTCTTCATCTCCCTCGTATGGATGCTCTTCGACCCTAAGGGCGGTTATCGCAAACTACTGAAGAGTCCTTTGCTCAAGAAGGGAGCCTTGATAACAGCACTCATCCTCAGCATGGGCAATATACAGACACTGCATGCAGAATCTGCAACAGGCAATCTCCAAAATGCTGTATTGCCAAAGGAAACTGCAGAGAAGTTTGGCGAGCTTCATATTCTCTACAACGACCGCATCTGTCCGGTACAGACCTTTGCCCTCGATTTCTGCAAGAAGATATATGGAGCCAGGAGCTATCAGGGATTGACTGCAGAACAGGTACTCTCTGGTTGGGTATTCTTTGGAAATACTTGGGCAAACGAGCCTTTCATCAAGATCAAGAGCGGAGAAATGAAAACAGCGATGAATCTGCCTGACTATGCTTCGCTCAATACTTTCTTCAATCGTGAGATGGGTGGCTATACCATCGGACAGTATGTTCAGGAATACTACAATGGTCAGCAGGACAAGTTCCATCAGCAAGCCGCCGATATCGATGGCAAGATACAAATCATCATGGAGTTGCGAGAAGGTATCTCATTGAAAGTTCTTCCTTACACCTTCACCAAGAACGTGAAAGCTACCAAGGATCATTCATTCATCAAGGCTGGCACTACCACGTGGTTTTCACCGGTGGATAAATTGCCACAGGCCGTGGAGCACCAGCATGCGCTCTATATCAGGAATGTATTCTCTCTGCTGAATGGTGATGTAAAGGCAGGCAATACGAGCCGTGTAAACGAGTTCTTCGTCAAGATGAAGAAATATCAGGAGGTTAGTAGCGGTAATTCGCTGCCAACAGCTACACAGTATAAGGCAGAACGCATCAATAATGCCTTTCCTTTTGCAACCATTCTCTTCATGGCAAACCTCACACTGGGCTTCATTGCCCTCTTCTACACCATCTATCGCATGACGAAGAAGAAAGAAATCAAGGTATTGAACATCGCTTTGCCTATCCTGCTTGGCGTATCCTTCCTTGCCTTAACCTTCGGATTGGCATTGAGATGGATTATCAGCGGCAACATACCTATGTCTAACGGATATGAAAGTATGTTGACTGTAGCCTGGTTCGTGATGCTTATCAGTATTCTGATGCAGTTGCGCATCCGCATCGTGATGGTATTCGGCTTCCTGATTTCAGGATTCTTCCTTCTGGTAAGCCATATCAACCAGATGGATCCTGCTATCGGACAGATGATGCCGGTATTGAACAGTCCGTTACTCAGCATCCATGTCAGCATCATCATGATGAGCTATGCACTGCTATCCTTGACTTTCATCTGTGGCATCATGGGCATCTGCATGCGCTCTCATGGCGACGAACTGCGGGATTTAAGCCGTCTCTTCCTCTACCCAGCCCTTACCACGATGGGATTCGGCATCTTCATCGGAGCCATCTGGGCGAATGTAAGCTGGGGCACGTATTGGAGTTGGGATAGCAAGGAGACGTGGGCGCTCATCACCTTTATGATATATGCCGTAGTAGTGCATACGCAGAGCCTGCCTATTTTCCGCAAGCCGCTGGTGTATCACATCTACATCACCCTGGCCTTCCTGAGTATCGCCATGACCTACTTCGGTGTGAACTATTTCCTCACGGGCATGCACTCGTATGCATAGATAGAATCTATGATATAATAGCCAACATCTTTCGTTTATCTATCATAAAAGCCGTATCTTTGCAGCAAAATTCAAATAAACAAGATAAAAATGGAAACAAGAAAAGAAATTGCAGCAGAAAAGAAGCGTTGTGGATCTCATAACTGTACCCAGGCAGTGGTTTGTACCTATTATGATTATACAGGTATCGACGAAGATACCCTCAAGAATGTGGGCAATGCCTTTGCAGCGGGAATGGGAAATATGGAAGGAACCTGCGGTGCCCTCGTAGGAGCAGGTGTGGTATTGGGTCTTGCCACCAAGGATAAGGCAAAGGCTATCAAGGCGATGCGACAGATTATGACCCAATTCCAGCAGCGCAACGGAGCTACCCAGTGCAGGCTTCTCAAGGGCGTAGGTACGGGAAAGGTCCTCAGAGAATGCCCGCTCTGCGTAGCCGATGCGGCAGAATTTCTGGAAGAGCAGTTGGATAAACTAACCGATCAGTAGAAAACGATGGCAAAATACAAGGCTCAATGCGAGCACGACCGCTGCGTGGCATGTGGTGTTTGCGTAAAGGTGTGTCCCAAGGATGCCATCAGCATCTACCGGGGATGTTATGCAGTAGTGAATGAGGATCTGTGCATAGGTTGCGGCATCTGTGAAAGGAATTGTCCGGCAGGAGTCATGCACAAGGTATTGAGATAACAGATAAAAAGCATTTTTATGGCAAGACAAAAAAGCAAGAAGTGGAGTGATTATCTGTGGCTGGTATCTGCCACCTATTTCACCCTTGGATTCTTCAATATCGTGTTTGCATGGCTGGGAGTCATCTGTTTTATGATTCCGCTGTTCATGGCTGTTTTCGGAGGCGGCAAGGGATATTGCAACAACTATTGTGGGCGTGGTCAGCTTTTCCTTCAAATAGGAAACATCCTGGGATGGTCGCGCAGGAAGGTAGCACCAAGATGGTTATCATCCAAATGGTTCCGTCATGGATTCCTGCTATTCTTCATGTTCTTCTTCATCCAGATGATCATCCTCACAGTGATGGTGGCAAAGGGTGCAGAGAATCTCCATCAGACCATTCACCTGCTATGGAGCTTTGATGTTCCCTGGCACTGGGCATATCCTGTAGAGATAGAACCCTGGAAGGCTCAATTTGCCTTCGGTCTCTATGGCATCATGCTCACCTCGCTGATAGTGGGTGTGCTACTCACCATCTTCTATCGCCCTAGAACCTGGTGTGTTTTCTGTCCGATGGGCAACATGACTCAACTCATCTGCAAACTCAAGGCAAGATAAGCCCTGTACTTGGCTGATATAAATAGAATAGCGATATGAATTTACAGCAACTGAAATATATTGTGGCACTCAACCGCTTTCGCAATTTTGCGAGAGCAGCAGAGGCTTGCCTGGTTTCGCAGCCCACGCTCAGTGCCATGCTTGTGAAACTGGAGGAAGAACTGGATACCCGTATCTTCGAAAGAAACAACAAGACCGTATCTCCCACTGCATCAGGCAAGAAGATTATCCGTCAGGCAGAAACGGCATTGCAGGAGATAGAACGCATCTCGGAAATCGTGATGGAAGATAAGGGAGAGATAGGCGGAAGACTGTCGCTCGCCGTGGGTCCAACCATTGCCCCCTACATCCTGCCCAAGTTCATCAGACACTATCGGGAAAACTATCCATCGGTGGATCTCAACATTCAGGAACTGAAGGCTGATTTCATGCTCGATTCCCTGCTTCGTGGTGAGACGGATGCCGGCATAGCCATCTCCGACAATATCCGTGAAGGCATTCTGGAGATACCGCTCTACACGGAGAAGTTCTATGTGTATCTTGCCGAGAGCTGCTGGCGCAAGCTCCCTGTTTTCAAGCCAGAGAATCTGGAGTATGAGAACATGTGGATTATGAAGGAGGCACAGTGTCTGCGCAACAGTGCCTTTTCGTTCTGCAAGGCGCGCAGCAAGGGTCATCATATCTATGAGGCAGGCAGCATCGAGACCCTGATAAGGATAGTGGATGAGAATGGTGGCTTCACCATCATTCCAGAGATGCACCTCCCCTTCCTGAGTGAGGAGCAGAAGAGGAATGTAAGAAAGATAGAAGGAGATTATCTGTCGCAGCGGCGCATATCGCTCTATATCAGGGAGGATTACATCCGTGAGCGGATGCTGAACACCCTAGTCGATACCCTCAAGATATTCATTCCGGAGGAGATGATGGGAGAAGGCATCAGGAAATACGGCATCAGGTTGTAACCTTTAAATGAATAGACTCCATCTATCGCCGCATTGACTGAGTGATTTGGTGGAATGCCGGATTCTTCTTATCTTCGCACCGATAAAAACAAGTAATAACTTTTAAATATCAATAATGATGGAAAAATTCAATGAAATGATTAACGACGAACAGCTGACAAAGGGAGATTTCTTGGCGAAATCTCCCTTTATCTTTTTCAAAAAGCAGCTATAATTTCTTGATTTCATCTAGTGACAACTGGGTTGCTGCTGCCACTTGCTCGGCAGACAAGCCCATTGCAAGAAGGCGATGGGCAGTGGCCTTCTTCTCATCTTTGGCTCCTTCGGCACGACCTTCTTCTCGACCTTCGGCACGACCTTCTTCTCGGCCATCGGCATGACCCTCCTGCCAGCCATCATCATAACCCGTCTTGATAACGCTGCGCTGATAGCGCAGATTCTCCATGTGACGGACATAGTCGTTCTTTTCCGCTACGGTCAACTTATCTATGTCCAGGCATTTGCGGGCATCAGCCAAACCTGGAGCCTGGGCAGCCTCGCTGATCTCGCCAGTCTTGAGAAACTCGATCCATTCATCCAGATTGTTCACCGCCAGCTTATCAAAGTTGTTCACGCAGAGCAGATAATACTCCGGGAATATGTCTCCGGCTTCGCGATTAGTCTTGCGACCCTGAGGGATTTCATCACCGAAGAAGAGTTCACTCTGTCGGTTGGAGAGTTTCAGGATATCATTCGGCAGATGCAGTCCCTGGAACATCGTCTTGCCATGATATACATAATCCTTGGCCTGTCCCAATGTGAAATACACGATATTGATGGAATATACCTTGCGCACCTTGTCGTAATCATCGCCCAGACTGATATTATCTGTGATTACCTTGGAAACTCCATAGAGCATACGGTGGAAATAGGTATGTTCCCGGGTATTCTGTATCTCGAAGATGATGAATTCTCCCTTCTCATTTTCTGCCAGGATATCCACTCTGTTGAATTTATCATTCTCGGTCTGCTGATTGCTCTCACTATCTAGGAATCGGTTGATCTTGAATTTCTCGTTCAGCAGCGAACACATAAAGCCTTCCAGCACGGCATAGTTTGCCTTGTTGCGAAGCAGGCGCTTCATCGCCCAGTCAAATCTGATATAATTTGCCATATTCTTCCTCCATCTATTAATTTTCAGCTGCAAAGTTACGACTTTATTTTAAGACACCAAAGCTTTTCCTCTGATTTTCTTGCGTAACTAGAATAAAAACTTATCTTTAGAGCGCTATCATATCCCCAGAATATAAAGAGGTTAGGACATTTTTTGACGGCCGATTGCAAATCAGCCGGAACGCCTAACGGAGGAAAGACATATCCGGCGCTACGTCAATAGACTTCATCTATCGCCACATAGACTGAATAATTTGGTGGAATGCCGGATTCTTCTTATCTTTGCACCGATAAAAACAAGTAATAACTTTTAAATATCAATAATGATGGAAAAATTCAATGAAATGATTAACGACGAACAGCTGACATTGGTAGATTTCTTCGCTACCTGGTGCGGACCTTGCAAGATGATGCACCCTATCCTGGAACAGCTGAAGGAGAAGATGGGCGATGACATCAGAATTCTGAAAGTAGATGTAGACAAGAACGAGGCACTGTCCATGCAGTACCGCATTCAGTCGGTCCCTACCCTCATGCTCTTCAAAAAGAGAGAAATGCTCTGGCGACAGAGCGGAGCCATGAGCCTGAATGATTTGATGCAGAAAATTTCGCAGCTGCAATAATAGCCCTGCTGAAAACGAAATCCATTCCCCCACACTCTTTTTATGTTTTTTTAATATCCTACGGTCACAATTGTTACCGTAGGATTATTTTTTAAGCCGTAATTTTGCAGCCGGAAACCAGGAATGGCAGATTGCCGCCTGGAAGAAAACATTAAAATAACTCATTAATTTATAGCAATATGACAGAAAACAAGATGTTCTGTTTCCAGTGTCAGGAAACAGCTAAGGGTACAGGCTGTACCATCAAGGGTGTTTGCGGTAAGGAGGCTACAACTTCCAAGTGGCAGGATCTGCTGCTCAGCGTGGTTCGTGGCATAGGAACCATACAGCATAGCATAGGCAAAGAGCCGACACCAGAGGTAACCCGTTTCCTCACGGATGCACTCTTCACCACCATTACCAACGCCAACTTCAACGACCAGGATATCCTGCAAAAGGTAGATAAGGGCATCGTACTGAAGAAACAGCTGCTGCAAAAGGCGGCAAGCATGAATATCCACCTCCCTGCCTATCAGGAGGTAACCTGGGGTGGCGAGAAGACAGACTATGAGGCTGAGGGTGCCCGTGAATCCGTGCTCCGCCACGAGAATCCAGATATCCGCTCGCTCAAGGAACTCACCATGCTCGGTCTGAAGGGTATGGCAGCATACTACGAGCACGCAGCCCATCTGGGAGAAGAGAACAGCGAAATCATCAGCTTCATCTGCCGTGCACTCGCCACCATCAGCAACCCTGATGCTGATATGAACACGCTGCTGGGCGTGGTGCTCGAAACTGGAAAGTACGGCGTGGATGTGATGGCACTCCTCGACAAGGCCAACACCCAGGCATACGGTAATCCGGAACTCACCCGGGTGAACATCGGCACAGGCAGCAATCCGGGCATCCTCATCTCCGGTCACGACCTGAAGGATATCGAAGATCTCCTCATCCAGACCGAAGGCACGGGCATCGACGTCTATACCCATGGCGAGATGCTTCCTGCCCACTACTATCCGCAGCTCAAGAAGTACAAGCATCTGGTGGGCAACTACGGCAATGCGTGGTGGAAACAGAAGGAGGAATTCGAGAGCTTCAACGGTCCTGTAGTCTTCACCACCAACTGCATCGTACCGCCATCGCCATCGGCAGGCTACAGAAACCGCGTCTTCACCACCAACTCTACCGGTTTCCCTGGCTGGAAGCATATCCAGGCGGGTGCCGACGGCCACAAGGACTTCTCCGAGGTGATTGCGCTTGCCAAGACCTGCCAGCCACCTAGGGAGATAGAGACAGGCGAGATCATCGGCGGTTTTGCGCATGCCCAGGTCTTTGCCCTGGCAGACAAGATAGTAGAGGCTGTGAAGAGCGGAGCCATCCGCAAGTTTGTGGTGATGAGTGGCTGCGATGGCAGAATGAAGAGCCGCAACTACTACGAGGAGTTTGCCAAGGCGCTGCCTCAGGATGTAGTGATACTCACCAGCGGCTGTGCCAAGTTCAAGTACAACAAGCTCAATCTGGGCGACATCAACGGCATTCCTCGTGTGCTGGATGCCGGTCAGTGCAACGACTCCTATTCCTGGGCGGTTGTGGCATTGAAGCTGAAGGAGATCTTTGGAGCCAGCGACATCAACGAACTTCCTATCTTCTTCAATATTGCCTGGTACGAGCAGAAGGCTGTCATCGTACTTCTTGCCCTGCTGCATCTGGGCGTAAAGAACATCCATCTGGGTCCTACGCTCCCAGCCTTCTGTTCACCAGCCGTACTGAAGGTACTGGTAGATACCTTTGGCATTGCCGGAAACGGAACGGTAGAAGAGGACATCAAAAAATATATAGGATAAGAACAGCAGCTACTGAGTTAAGGGAGAATCTGTAAAACTCCGGGAAAAAATCAAAAGATAAGTTTTCATGTTTAAAAGGCACTTTGCAATAACACTCTCGATAGTGTTGCAAAGTGCCTTATTTTTTGAGCGAACAATAAATCGGGGGAAAATGCGTTATTGAATATAAAACTTAAAAGTATGAAAGAATCAATATTCGTTACCTTGCAGAAATGCACAGTGTTTGAGGGGTTTACTCCAGAGGAAATCAGAGAGGCACTGTCGATGGTAAGCTACCGGATGGTGGAGCTTGCTGCCAGGGAAACCTATGTGCTGGCAGGAATGCCCTGCAGATATGCCGACATTATTGTCGAGGGGGAGATGATAGCTCGCATGTCAGGATTGTCGGGCAAGCAGGCCCAGATAGATAGGCTGGGAGAATCGATGCTGATTGCCCCTGCCTATATCTTCGCACATAATAACGAGATGCCCGTAAGCGTGGAGACAAGCAGGAAGACTACCCTCCTGCGCATGAGGCCTTCGGAATTGAAACTGCTGATAGATACCGATGAGCGCATACGCTGGAACTTCATCCAACACCTGTCAAGGATAGATATCTTCCTTTCGCAGAAAATGCGCATGCTCTCCCTTTTCTCCGTCAAGGAGAAGGTGGCGCAATACCTCATCAAGATGGCCATCGAACAGCAGAGCAGAACCATTCATCTGGATGTCAGCCGACAGGAAATGGCGGATATCTTCGGTATCCAGAAGTTCTCGCTCCTCCGCTGCCTCTCCGAATTCGAGGAGAAGGGTGCAATCAGGATTGAGGGCAAGACCATCACCATACTCAACTCGGATGAAATGAAATAAGCTGTTTCTCGCCGAGATGGTAGCATAAAAATCACCCACTCCCCGAGAGTGTAGCAACACCAGGAAAGATGGTTTCGGATATCGGCATATAGGGTGCTTGCAGGAGGCATATTGGGCATCAGCCTACACTCAATATAGCATCAGCCTACGCCATATACGGCATGAGCTTGCATCATATATGACGTAAGCAATCATCATATATGACGTAAGCAATCATCATATATGGCACTCAAAAGCAGGATAATAGTAAGCCTCTTTCAAAAATACTCTTCACTCTTCACAAAAATAGCATAAGTGTTTGTATCTAAGGAATTTGTGCGGGTGAAGAGTAAAAAGAAGAGTGGTGCTTTTATAAAAAACTCCCGACGTATCGTTTTGTGCCTGGCAATGGCAGATTATTGCCCTGGTAAGGGGCAATAATCTGCCATAGTGAGGCAATAAGCGATACAAGCCGCTTTACGCATCGTAAGTACTATCAGAGATACCTGCTAAAACCTGCCAGACCTTATCCCCTATTCATCATCGCCCGCCAAAGACTGTATCTCGCCTCGGGATTCAACTGTTCCAGCTGCTGGAAGATCTGCTGCATATCACTGCGGTGCGTGGTCTCCTCGTACGGGCACAACGCCTTCTGCTTCGTGAATTGCAACTCCTCTGCCACCTTCCGGATATCCTTCTCATGCGCCAGACAAAGGGGACGGATGATGGTAAGCGGATAATGTTTTAAAGGAAGACTGGGCTGCATGGTGGAATGAGAACCCTCGAAGGTGATATTCATCAGGAAAGTTACGAGGATATCATCCATGTGATGGCCCAGGGCTATCTTATTGAAACCATTATTCACCGCAAACTCGAAGAGCGTTTTGCGGCGGTTCCACGCACAGAGAAAACAACGGGTCTTGCGGGGATCGGTGGATTCATCGAAAGAACTATGCAGGATATGGAGTTTGATGCCATTCTCTGCACAAAATGCCTGCAGATAAGAACGGTCGGTCTCGTAAGGGATGTTATCCATGATGATATGCGCCGCCTCTACCTCGATATGCGGCTTATAGATGCGGGCACGCTGAGCCAAGAGGCGCAACAGTTCCAGGGAATCCTTTCCGCCGCTCAAGGCAATGAGAATCCGGTCACCATCCTCCAAAAGGTGATAATCCACGCATCCTTTATTGAATCGCTTTAAAATCTTCTGTTCTGCTTTCATCACATTATATTATATAAATGTAGCCGTACATGATATGAAAGAAAAAAGCCGCTGTCCCCTAGAGAACAGCGACTATATCAAATACATTCCTCATCCTATGAAGGAGAGAAACGACATTTAAACTTCGAATATATGAAAACGCGTTTTATCGCTTGATTCCTTCTTACTTAGCGTAAGCTACACTGCGAGTCTCACGAATCACGGTGATCTTCACCTGACCCGGATAGGTCATCTCGTTCTGAATCTTGGTTGCAATCTCGTCAGAGAGCTTGATACTCTGCTCATCGCTCATCTTGTCGGCACCCACGATGACACGAAGCTCACGACCAGCCTGGATGGCATAGGTCTTTGTTACGCCAGGATAGCTCATGGCGATAGCCTCAAGATCATTCAATCGCTTGATATATGCCTCTACAATCTCACGGCGGGCACCTGGACGGGCACCTGAGATGGCATCACATACCTGTACGATAGGAGCCAAAAGGGTGTTCATCTCCATCTCGTCGTGGTGAGCACCGATGGCATTGCAGATATCTGCCTTCTCCTTGTACTTCTCGGCAATCTTGGCACCATAGAGTGCGTGTGGCAACTCGCTCTCCTCGTCTGGCACCTTACCGATATCGTGCAACAGACCGGCACGCTTTGCCTTCTTAGGGTTCAAGCCCAGCTCAGAAGCCATCACCGCACAGAGATTGGCGGTTTCGCGCGCATGCTGCAAGAGGTTCTGACCATAAGATGAACGGTACTTCATCTTACCGATGATACGGATCAACTCAGGATGCAGACCATGGATACCGAGGTCGATGGCTGTACGCTTACCGGTCTCGATGATCTCATTATCCAACTGCTTCTTCACCTTGGCTACCACCTCCTCGATACGGGCTGGGTGAATACGGCCATCGGCTACCAACTGATGGAGAGCCAAACGGCAAACCTCACGGCGCACAGGATCGAAGGCTGAGATAACGATAGCCTCAGGAGTATCATCTACCACGATTTCCACACCAGTGGCTGCCTCGAGGGCACGGATGTTGCGGCCTTCACGACCGATGATGCGTCCCTTGACTTCATCATTATCAATATGAAATACAGAGACAGAGTTCTCGATAGCTGTCTCAGTAGCCACACGCTGGATGGTCTGGATTACGATCTTCTTAGCCTGCTGATTGGCATTGAGCTTGGCATCATCCATGATTTCATTGATGTAGCTGGCTGCATCAAGACGAGCCTGATCCTTCAAGCTTTCTACCAAGCGGCTCTTCGCCTCCTCGGCACTGAGTCCTGAAAGCTCTTCAAGCTTAGCCTGCTCCTGCTTCTGCATCTTCTCGAGTTCCTGCTGCTTCACGGCGAGGAGTTTCTTCTCATTGTCGATGCGCTGCTGATACTGCTCTACCTCCTGCTTGCGGCGACCGAGGTCTTCCTGTCGCTGGTTGAGCGAGATTTCACGCTGCTTGAGCTTGTTTTCACTCTGCTGAATGCGGGAGTTGCGCTGCTGCACCTCCTTCTCCAACTCGGCTTTCTTATTGAGGAACTTCTCCTTCACTTCGAGAAGCTTTTTCTCCTTTACTACTTCTGCCTCTTTGCTGGCAGCATCTATCATTTCATTATATTTTCCCTTAATGACATAACGGAAAATGACATACCCCACGATACCTCCCAACACGAGAGCTACCAGGGCCGCTATTATTGTTACCATATATATATTATAATTATTAATATTCTTACTTAGCCAAGGTATCTTCTATCTCCGCAGTCAGTTTGTCCAGAATATCATTATATGGTTGGGTATCATTTTTATCTGATTCCTTCTCGAATCTCAAAGCTACGTCGATGAGAGCCATATACAAAATCTCCTTGTCGCTCTTGCGTCCCTTGAAGATTTTCGCATACGAATTGACGATCTCATCGATCAACTTAGCCGACTTACGATAATACTCCTCATCCTCTCTCGGTATTCTTACCGTGAGGTCGGTATCATATACATGTAATCTGATCTGTAATTTATCTTCCATCTGATCTGCCTCCGCTTCAATAGTTATTACTTGTCGCTCAGTAGCGTTATACACTTGTTGACATCTCTGATGAGCTTGGCGATGCGCTTCTGGGTGGTCTCCATGTCGGAGTCGGAAATCGTCATCATCTTCGCCATCTTCAGACTGTCGTAATCATGCTTTGCCTGAGTCAACTTCTCCTGCAATTCCTTGATCTTGGCATCGCGCTCATCCACCATTGCATACAGCTCTGCATTCTCATGCTTGATATCTTCAAACTTGAGAATCATCTGCCTTACTCTTGTGGCAAACGTATTGATTGTTTTCTCACTAGCACTCATGCCTTTTTATTTTTTGGCTACAAATTTAAGAGAATAATTTGAAAAAAACAAATATTCTCCTGTTTTTTTTATCTTTTTGGGAGAATATTGGCTACTTTCCCATCTTTTGCTTTGCCTTTTCCACCTCTTCATCGGATGGACGTGGCTCCTTCTTTGCCAACATCAGTACCTGGAAGGTGAAATCGGTAACCCATTGCTGGCTGAACTTCAGACGGGTGTTGAAGTGGCGCAAGCCTACCACGGTCTTGAGCACGCTGGCATCCGAGAAATCGTTCTTGTTGAAGATATCGTCCACAGTCTGTGCAGTGAGCTTATAGAGGGTCTTCTTCATGAAGCTTGGCAGACGAAGCTTGAACTTCATCAGGTTGCCCATGAGCATCATCAAATCCTGGGTGAAGTTCTGGAACTGGATGAGATAGGTATTGACATCCTGGAGTTTCTGGCAGTTCTTGCGGATGCTGGCATCAATCTCCTTGAAAAAGTTATCGTCGGTATCATAGATATTTTTCATCATCTTCTTGACCTGTGCCTTCTCGCCAATGCCCAGACGGTTGTTGACCGTAGGAACATGTAGGCTGGTCTTGAAGACACGGAGGTCTGGAAGCATAGCCAGATTGGTGATACCTAATTGTGAAGCCAAGGCTGCCTGGAAATATACACGAACCAGGGTCATGTAGTCTTCCATTCCACCTACTTTCTTATCTTCGTCTTTACGACTGAATAGTTTAGAAAATATTCCCATTCTTAATCTTATTTATTCATTAATGTTCTTAAATGTTCTGCAAAAATACAATAAAATCGCAAAATACCCAAATTAAGAGATGTTTTTTTTCCCCGAAAGCATATTTTTCCTATATTATATGAAGATTTTAGGCTGATTATTTTCACCGCTCAATATTTTTTAGTAACTTTGCCACGTTTTTAAAGACGTTTTTTCAGTTCCGCACAGAGACTGTACTGACTGTGGAATGTGCAACATATAAAATTAAAAAGGTATAATAAGAACTTTTACCATAAAAAGAAATAAAGAAGAAGATATGAAAGGAATCGTATTAGCAGGTGGTTCGGGCACCAGACTGTACCCCATCACCAAGGGCATCAGCAAGCAGCTGATTCCTATCTTTGACAAGCCTATGATATATTATCCCGTATCGGTACTGATGCTGGCTGGTATCAAGGAGATTCTGATTATCTCTACGCCTTTCGACCTGCCTGGATTCAAGAGACTGCTGGGCGACGGAAGCGAACTGGGGGTTCACTTCGAGTATGCAGAACAGCCTTCGCCTGACGGACTGGCTCAGGCGTTCATCATCGGAGAGAAATTCATAGGGAAGGATGACGTCTGCCTCGTTCTGGGCGACAACATCTTCTACGGAGCCGGCTTTACCGGACTGCTGAAGGAGAGCGTGAAGGCTGCCGAAGAGGGACAGGCAAGCGTATTCGGCTACTACGTGAATGATCCGGAAAGATACGGCGTGGCGGAGTTTGACAAGGACGGCAACTGCCTGAGCATCGAGGAGAAGCCGGCACAGCCTAAGAGCAACTATGCCGTAGTGGGACTCTACTTCTATCCGAACAGCGTGGTGGAAGTGGCGAAGCACATCAAGCCTAGTGCGCGCGGAGAGCTGGAGATTACCACAGTGAACCAGCACTATCTGGCAGAGAAGACCCTGAAGGTAAGAACCCTGCAGCGCGGTTTTGCCTGGCTTGATACCGGTACCCACGACAGTCTTTCGGAAGCCAGCACCTTCATTGAGGTGATAGAGAAGCGCCAGGGACTGAAGGTAGCCTGCCTGGAAGAGATAGCCTACAACCAGGGATGGATTGACAAGGAACAGCTTAAGAAACTGGCTGAACCGATGCTCAAGAACGGATACGGACAGTATCTGATGGCTATCGCTACAGACAACAGATAAGAAACTGGTTCCTAAGAATTCATTCATATACAAATTCAACGCAAAACAATAACATTAAAATAATGGAAGAAAACAAGAATTTAGAATTGGAAAACGTGCAGAACCAAGAGGAAAAGTCGGCTATCGACTTCCAATTGATCTACACCACACTTATCCTTAACTGGAAGTGGTTTATTCTATCCATCATCTTATGTCTCGGTTTGGGATATCTCTACCTGCAGCATGCAAAACCTGTATTCCAGACTACGACAAAAGTACTCATCAAGGATGATGACCAAAGCAAGCGAGGCGGTGGTATGAGCAGCAGCATGATTCAGAGTGCAGCCAATTTGGGTTTCATGACGAACTCAAACGGTATTGACAACGAGATGGAAATCCTGTCGGCTAGCGATATGGCACGTCAGGCTGTCATTGACATGAAAACCTACGTAAACTACTACCACAAGGGTATCTTCAGATCACCACTGGTCTATAAGGAACAGGAAATCAATGTGGATATGGATGCCAAGAACCTGCAGAAGCTGAATGCTCCTGTAAAATTAAGCATCGAGAAAGACGGCAAGCAATTCCATGTCACTGGTAAATACTACATACCTATTGATGCCTTCACCCACGAAAAGGATCCTATTGAGTTTGAGAAGACCATCAACGGTCTGCCGGCAACTATCAATACACGAGCAGGTGCAATCCTGCTGACAGCCAACAAGGGCTACAATATGGAAGACGGCGACGTATTGAAGGCTGTGATCGTATCTCCTGAGATGGCTGCAGAGAAGTATGTGAAGAATCTGACTGTCAGTCAGACCTCAAAGACTACAACCATCGCTGAACTCGTACTGAACGACGAGAACCCACAGCGCGGTTTGGATTATCTGCATACTCTTATTAAGGTATATAACCAACAGGCTAACCTCGACAAGAACGAAATAGCCTATCGTACAGAACAGTTTATCAACAACCGTCTGGAGAAGATCAACTCTGAACTGGGCACTACCGAAAACCAGTTGGAAAGCTACAAGAAGCGCAACAAGGTGATAGAGATGAAGCTCAATGCTACAGCTGCTATTGCCAACGCAGATACCTATGCCCAGAAGTTGCAGGAAGCTAACACCCAGGTAGAACTGCTCAAGGAACTCGGAAAATACATGAATGAGCCAGGCAACAAGTACAAGCCTATCCCATCTAACGTTGGTTTGACTGATGAAAGTTCTACAGAGCTCATCAATCAGTATAACAAGATAGCCCTGGAGCGCAGCAACGCATTGCACTCTGCCAGCGAACTGTCACCATCAGTTACTCCACTGACCGCACAGTTGGAGGAGTTGACCAAGTCTATCAAGCGTGCCATGCGCCAGGCTCGTCTGGGTATGGAAATCCAGCGTAACAGCATCGCATCTCAGGCCAACCAGTATAACAGCCAGATTGGCAACTCTCCTGAACAAGAGCGCGTATTGACACAGATTGGCCGCCAGCAGGAAGTAAAATCAGGTCTCTACCTGATGCTCTTGCAGAAGCGTGAGGAAAACTCAATCTCTCTGGCTGCTACAGCTGACAAGGGTAAGGTCATCGATGCTCCTTCACTCGTAGGAAAGACCAGTCCTAAGGCTTCCATCATCCTGCTTATCGCATTGGTATTAGGTTTTGCCATCCCAGCAGGTATCCTCTTCCTGATTGAGTTCTTCAAGTATAAGATTGAGGGCCATGCAGATGTTGTCAAGCTGACTCAGATTCCGGTTATCGCAGACATCCCTGTAGCCAGCGATGTTTCCAAGGGTAGAGCAGATATCGTGGTTCACCAGAACGTCAACAACCTGATGGAGGAAATCTTCCGTGGATTGCGTACCAGCATCCAGTTTATGCTGAAGAAGGACGAAAAGGTTCTGATGTTTACCTCTTCAACCTCTGGTGAGGGTAAGACATTCATTGCCTCTAACGTAGCCATCTCTCTGGCTCTGCTAGGCAAGAAGGTCATCGTAGTAGGTCTGGATATCCGTAAGCCTCGTCTGGCAGAGTTGTTCGAAATCAACAACCATCATACTGGTATCACCAACCTGATGGTTCACGAGAACAACACTTGGGAGGATATCCAGAAGCAGATTCTCTCTTCGGGCGTCAACAGCAACCTCGACCTGCTGATGGCTGGTCCTGTACCTCCTAACCCAGGTGAGTTGATTACCCGTCCAAGCCTCGATGCCATCATCAAGGAACTGAAGAACCATTACGACTACATCGTGCTTGATACAGCACCGGTAGGATTGGTTAACGATAGCTTGCAGCTCGGCAGACTGGCAAACCTCTGTATCTACGTTTGTCGTGCAGACTATACCCCAAAGACAAGTTTCGGCATGATCAACGGATTGAATGCCGAGAAGAAGTTGCCTAACATGTGCCTGGTACTGAATGGTGTGGATCTCTCCAAGAAGAAGCACAGCTTCTACTATGGTGTGGGTAAGTATGGCAAATATGGCAAATACGGTAACTATGGCAACTACGGCAACTATGGCAAGTATGGTTCATACGGTCAGTATGGCAGTTACGGCAACTATAGCAACAGCCACTATGGCAATGCCAATGATACAAGTATCAAGAAGTAGTAATCGACAATTATAAATCATTAAACGAGAAAGGAATTTGAATATGGCAACAATTGCTGTTGATTTTGATGGTACTATCGTAACTCACGAGTACCCTAAAATTGGTACAGAGCTGCCTTTTGCCACAGAGACACTCAAGATGCTCATCAAAGACCATCACCGTCTCATTCTTTGGAGTGTGCGCGAAGGAAAGCTTCTGGATGAAGCCGTAGAATGGTGCAGAGAGCGCGGCGTGGAATTCTGGGCAGTCAATAAAGACTATCCGGAAGAAAGCGTAGAGAGCAACAACCATTTCTCACGTAAGCTCAAGGCTGACTGGTTTATTGACGACCGTGGTATCGGTGGCCTCCCTGACTGGGGAGAGATTTACCAGATTATCACAAAGCACACAAGCTATCGTCGTCTTATCAAACAGAAGTTGATGTCAACACAAGAACCACCAAAGAAAAAGCATTGGTGGAGCCGTGGATAATCCCTGTTGAGGATAACTTCACAAACCATACTAAAGAAAAAAGGTGTATCGCCAAATTGAGCGATACACCTTTTTTATGTTATACAACGAAGGTTAGCAACAGAACGTCCAGATGGGTTCAACAACTGCCAGAATGTACTACAACTACTATTCTAGGCTATAATTCACCAGTGAGGTACTTCTACCCTTAAAGACATACAAAACAGCACAAAGAGACACGAAAAAAGGGGTGGTCCCTACAAGAGAAACACACCCCAATTATTTAATTTTAAATATGTTTTTAGAAGAACAAGTAGCGGTTATCCACTACGTGAGCCTTCATATAAAGCTCGTTCATGAAGTTGCCGGCATACTGCATAGCCTTCTGGCGGCACTTCTGCTCGTAAGCCTTCTCATCGAACTTAACAGGACGGTTGGTCTTACCAGTAACCTGGAAGAGATAAACACCTGCGTTACCCTTTACTGCGTTAGCTACGAAAGCACCCTTCTTGGTAGCAGAAACTGCACCAGAAACAGCAGGCTCGCTGGCACCTGTAGCAGAGATGAAGGTAGGAGCTGCAAAAGTAATCTGATTAACGGTAGCAATCTTAGCACCCTTAGCCTTAGCAGCAGCGATGCTCTTCACACCAGCTACCTTAGCCATAATCATCTCAGCCTTCTTGTCCTTGATGACCTCAGCCTTTACCATCTCCTTAACCTGAGGATCGCTCAAGTCGCGGTAACCGATGCGATGAATCTTATCCAATACTACTACGAGCAAGTGGTTGTTGTCGCCACACTCATACATAGGAGAAACCTCACCCTCCTTGCTCTCGAAGATCCACTTCAAGGCATCACGGGTAGAATGGATGTTAGCTACATAGTGGGTAGCTGTTGTCATATCATTCAGGTTCTGTACACGATAACCGCTCTTGGTTGCATTCTTCAAGAGATCCTCAGACTTAGGATTAGCACTTACATAGCTAGAGAACTTGTTGAATGCTGTACGGTAAGTATCGTTAGAGAACTGAATCTCCTTCTTGATGACTGCTGCCACATACTTGGTTACCATTGCCTTGCGGTCGCAAACCTGGAGGATGACATAACCCTGACCGAGCTGAAGCTCATTGTATGCATTGACAGAAGCTGTATTCAAGGTGTTGATGAATGCCTTGTTGTCCTTATCCATAGTCTGAGCATACTCATACTGCTTGGTAGTCATCCAAGCCTTCTCACCTGTCTGACCATACTTCTTAGCGAGTGCCTCGAAGTCTGCACCAGCAGCAAGAGCGCTGTGGATTGAGTCTGCCTTGGTCTTAGCCTCAGCCTGAGAAGCTGCTGCCACCTGGATGACACGATACTGGATAGAGTCTGGCAACTGCTGCTTGCTCATCAGCTTCACGATGTTCAATGTGTTATCAGAAGCATTAACCTTTACTGCAGAAGTAGCACCTACAGCCATAGAATCGATAGCAGAAGCAATGTCTGATGGCCAAGCCTCCTTGCTCACTGGGATACCCAGGTAAGCTACAGTAGAAGCTGACTTGCGAACAAGCTCTGCAGGATCAGCTGCAGCAGCGAGCTGTGCATGATACTCAGCAAACTCCTTGTTGAGTGCTGCACGGTCGGTCTTGGAAGCCTCAACCTGAACATCGATGAACTTGATATCTCTGCTCTCTACAGGCTGCTTGAAACGAGCCTTCATCTCGTCATACTTAGCCTTCAGGTCGCTCTCCTCTACCTTCACCTTGTCGTCCTGAACATCAGAATAAGGGAAGGCAGCCAACTGGATCTGGCTCTCCTCGTTCTCCTCCTTGAAAGCCATCTTAGCCTCTACAGGGTTTGAAAGGAAGCAGTGTGCCAGGAGTGCCTGATACTTCTGAGCCAAAGTCTGCTGACGGAGTGTCTTCTCGATGAATGACCAGTAGTTGAAAATCTTGGTGTACTGTTCCATCATCTGAGGATTAGCAGATGGGTTAGCCTTCTGAGCCTTGTAATCAGCCAGGAACTTCTGGAGAGAAGATGCGTCGAAACGACCTGTCTGCTGATTTACGAATGGAGTCTGCTGAAGCATTGGGTTTGTACCAGTCTTCAAGATATCCTGAAGCTCTGCGTCTGTTACGGTAAGACCCAACTTGCTAGCCTCCTTGGCAATGATCTGGTTCTGTACGTATGTATTCCATACCATGTCCTTCACCTGATTCATCTGCTCCTCAGGAAGGTTTTCCTGACCTTGCTGCATTTTAATAACCTCTGTGTACTCATCAACGAGCTTCTGGAAATCCTGCACGCTGATTTTCTCGCCATACACCTCACCGATTTGCTGACGCTCATTGTTCTTTGCAGAATCGCAAGAGCGGAAAGCTTCCTCAGCAATGAAGGCGAAAAGACCGAAACTGATAATACATACCAGTATCACGCCTCTTTTTCTAATTGTTCCTAATGCTGCCATTACGTTTTAATTATTATTATTATTTTATTTTTTCCTTATTAGGATTGTACTGCTTTTGAAGCAAGTAGCCAATTGGTTGCAAAAATACAAAAATAATACGAGAAAAGGGAATTTTTCGGTATCTTTTTTGGCTGGAAACGCAAAAAAGTCGAAAAATTCCCTCTTCTCATCCAACTATTTGATGACGTGGAGTTTCACAAGTTCTATCTTGCGGGATGTGGACTTGATAATCTTAAACTCAAACTTGTCGAATTTAATTACTTCATTCAGCTTCGGGAAGCTCTGATATTCGTGAAGAATGAGTCCACCCAGAGTCATATACTCATCACTCTCCGGAAGATCCAGGTCGAACAGATCGTTCACCTTGTCTATCTCCAGTCGAGCCGACAGCAGATAGTCGCCATCATCGGTTTTCTTGGCTACATACTTCGCAGAATCGTGCTCATCCTCGATATCGCCGAAGATCTCTTCCACGATATCCTCCAGACTCACCAGTCCGCTGGTTCCGCCAAACTCATCTACCACTACGCCCAGCGACTTCTTCTGCTGCAGGAAGGTCTGCATCAGCTTCTGCGCCTGCATGGTCTCCGGCACGAAAGGCATCGTGCGGATATGATCCTGCCATCTCTTCGGATTGTGGAAGAGTTCAGAACTGTGGATGTAGCCCACAATATGGTCGATATCATCCTCATAGACGATGATCTTGGAGTTTCCGCTTTCGATGAACTTCTGACGAAGTTCCTCCAGCGAGGTATCGATCTCTACTGCCTGAATCTCGGTACGTGGCACCATACAGTCACGCACCTTGGTATCTGAGAAATCCAGGGCGTTCTGGAAAATCTTCACCTCGTCGTTGATCTCGTCCTCATTGGCAGCATTGTCGATGCTCGACTGCACCAGATAGTCAAGATCTACCTTAGAAAAGCCTTCATCCCCCTCTTCAGACTCCATCTTCATGCCCACCATGCGCAGCAATCCCTTGCTGAGGAAGGTACTGAACTTGCTGATAGGCCAGAGAATGACGTAGCACAGATACGCAAACGGACTGAAGATGGACAGCAGTCGGTTTGGATTCGACTTGAAAAGCGTCTTCGGCAGGAACTCACCCGTAAACAACACGATGAGTGTGGAGAGAATGGTATCGCAGGTAACCTTGACACCATCATCCAGACCAGCAAAGATGGTATTATCAAACAGACGGGCTATCAGGATACCATATACTACGAGGGCTATATTGTTGCCCACCAGCATGGTGCTGACAAATCCGTTGGGATGATTATAAAAGAGCGACAAGAGTCGCTGCGTAAGTCCGTTTTTCTCCTTGTCCATTTCCGCCAACATACGGTTGGAGGAGACGAAGGCAATCTCCATTCCACTAAAGAATGCAGAAAACACCATCGTGATAAGGATACTCACTATCAGACTTATATCAACTTCTTCCATGATACATTATATCGTTAAAAACATATTTCCTCCTACCCTATCAATGCATGACAGGAATGGTGGTGGCTCGCTGCGGTGTTGCCGGCTGGCGCATAGGCGCACTGGTAGAATCGGATGATGAAGTAGAAGATGAACTGCCTCCACCACCGAAGTCGTCCTTCTCGAAGCTACCCTTAGAATTGCTCACAAAATAGCGGGTCATACGCTCATCGCTCCAGAAATAGGAACCCTGAAGGGTACGCTCCGGAGTAACGAGCTTACTGAACACATGGCTGGAGAGTTCATGCTTGTTCTCATCCCAGGTGAGCTGCTCGCTGGTAAAGCGAAGACCATCCTTAGTGAGGATGCGCACACGGCCATAAAGCTTCCAGACACGTTCCTGATCAAAGTAATAAGCCGTATCGCACTGGATATAACTGTTGATGTGGAACTTCTCGTCAAACTGTTCGAGCAGTATACCCTTATCAAAAATCCAGCGGGAAGGCACACGGTTGGTATTCACCTCCCATCGCTCGGTAACGATGCGGTACTTGATGACACCCGAATCACTGATGAGGGTATTGACGCCATACGAAGTCATCATCGCCACAGAGTCTCTGTCGTGGATAGCAGGCGCAGTATGTTCTACCGGATTCTGGCAGGCAGCCAAAACCCAGGAAACTATGACACCTATTACTATGAAATATTTAATCTTATACATTATTATATATATAGAAGATGTGGCATCTCCCGAAGAAAACACCACAATATGGGCAGATTACTGCATCTTCCACTTCTTGAACCAATCCTCGTTGAAAGTGAATCCGATGTTCAGGCGGAAGATATTCTCCTTGATAAGTCCGGTAGCCGAATTCTTCACCCACTGGCCGCTGATATTCAACTGCGAACGGTTGTTGTAGGAGTTCATGATAGGAATACCGAAACCGGCACTTACAGAAAGCTCCTTAGGGCCATCCACGCCGTTCACCTTATAATATGGTGTAGCAAAGCTCACACCGGCACGGTAAGCCACACGCTTGAGAAAAGCACGGCTGCGCTCACCATAGCAGTACTGGAATCCGACATTCACCTTGCTGCGATCCTTATACACCCCATCGCGCAATGCCCAAGGCTCGCTGCTGTTAGCCTCGTAGGTAGGATAGCCCAGGCTGCCCCATTTCTGCAGACTGTAATCTACACCAATCTTCCACTGGTTGTTGTGATTCCACATCAAACCGGCGCCATACATCGTAGGCAACTCGTAGGCATTCTTGATGCTGAAGGCAAGTGTATCAGATGTACTGGTCTGCGCATTGGAAGAAATGATGCTCATATCGGCATCGGCATGCAGGTTATGACCTGGCGAATAAGTGATACCCAGGGTTACCTCATCCTTCTTCGACAACTTCTGGGTATATTGCACACCCAGGTCGATCTTGTAGTTGTTCACACGAGTACCATAGGTGCGGTAAAGAGACTTATAATAGCTGTTGCTATAGTAGTTCTGCACGGTTCTGTCGATGGAACCCCAGATATAGCCAATATTGGCACCGACAGACAAGCCCTTGAGTGGAGACCAGCCGGCACCCACATATACCTGATGCAAACCGCCTTCACCCTCGTAGGAGTTGGTGTAGGTAACATCCTTGTCGTTCTTGTTCACCCATCCGCTGGTAGAATAGTTGTATCCCACGTTGGTGAAAGGGATAATACCGAAACTCATACCCAGATGGCGGAAGAGGCGGAAGCCTGCTACCACATATTCGAGATTGGAGTTATTGGCATTCTTCTTCACCCCGTTCTCGTTGAAGTTGGTTACCTGACCCGAGATACCTGCATCCAGGATGAAAGTCATGGAGTCGATGGCTGCATAGGAAGCTGGGTTCAGATAGTTAATCTGATTATGCTCATGAAAACCAAGTCCAACACCATTCATACCACGGTTGAAGCCAGAAGTCTGTTCAGACAAAACGCCTAAACCATACTGGCTGTATGGAGAATTAGTACCACTTTGGGCATTAACCATAAGAGTAGAACCCAACAAGAGGGCTGCTAAAATAAACTTTCTCATTTATATATAAATCAGTCAAAATTATATTCAGAGTGCAAAAGTATTAAAAAAAATCTAGAAAAAAGAAGGATATTCCAAAATAATAAGTTATTTTTGCATCGTGAAACGATTTAAGCATATTTTTGGCGTCATTTTAGCGGTTATTTTAACCAATTTAACTACTAATGTGACAGCACAGGATTTTTCAGGCTATCAGACTCCTGACATTTCTGTGCAGAACAGTCGTGTCAATGAGGATGCTACATCCTGGCTCGACTCGGTAGATATTTCGCTCCTCACCTGCGGACCAGGCAACGAGGTATGGTCGTACTATGGTCACTCTGCCCTGCGCATCCAGGACAAGATGCACGGAAGCGACGTGGCAGTCAACTGGGGCATGTTCAGTTTCAGGCAGAACTTCTTCATCCTGCGCTTCGTATTCGGACTCACCGACTACCAGATCGGCATCTACCCAATGACCGACTTCCTCGCCGAATATGCAGCAGAAGGAAGATGGGTACGCCAGCAGCGCATCAATCTCTCCAGGGACGAGAAGATCAACATCCTGCATGCCATCGAGGAGAATGCCAAGCCGGAGAACCGTACCTACCGGTACAACTTCTTCTTCGACAACTGCACCACCCGTGCAAGGGAGATGATTCTCACCAACATCGGTTACTGCAACACCAACTTTGATGACAAGGAAACCCAATCCACCTATCGCCAGGAAATCCACAAGCTGAACGGAGACCACCGATGGAGCCGTTTCGGCAACGACCTGCTCCTGGGCTATCTCGCCGACCAGCCTATCAGCAAGCGTGAATGGGAGTTTCTGCCGGACAACCTGAGCCGTGACTTTGCCACAGAAGGCAGAAAAGACAATATGAATGCACCCCAGGATCTGGCTAGCACCCGATACGACAACGGCAAGGAGGGCTATATCACGATGGTAGATAGCACCAGCTACCTGATACCGAAACAGGCACAGGTGGCAGAACCGGAAGCCATCACCCCTATCATGGTGGCAACATTCATCGCCATCATCATCATAGGCGTGAGCATCATCGAATGGCGCAAGAAGAAGAACTTCTGGGGGGTTGATGCCTTCCTGCTCATCTTGACGGGTCTGCCGGGCATCATCCTCTTTGCGATGATCTTCTCGCAGCACCCTACCGTGCAGATCAACTTCCAGCTTCTGCTACTGAACCCAGTGAACCTCATCTTCGCTTGGAAAACCATCTCGAAGATGAGAAAAGGCAAGCTCTACTGGTATTACGAGGTATGGGGATGGTGCCTGCTCGTAGCATTGCTCCTGCAAATCTGGCAGAGCTATGCCGAAGGAATGAGCACTTTGGCATTCTCTTTGCTGATGAGATATGCGATTAAGTCAACCCTGCTCGACCTCAACAGCAGCAAGCTGGCTATACAGAAACAATTAATGAATAAACTCAGAAAAGACAAGTAGTAACACTTCTCCAAACCGAAACGGAGAGAAGATGCTCCAAAAAGACTTTTAAAAGTTACATAAATAAAGGAAATAAAAATGATGGTAAACAGATATATCACAGCCCTTTTGGTTGTCCTGGCGGCAACCGGCATGGAGGCGCAGACTTATCAGCAGGCGCTGAAGTTTGCGCTCACGGATATATCCTACGATGAATTCATCCAGCAACCGGAGGCGAAGGCATTGGAGGAGGACATCCTCTATGTCATCAAAGCCATCAAGCAGGCTTCCGAAGAGGAAAACATGTCAGAGCATCATTACCATCAGGCAGCTGTGCCTGCAGCTGTCAAGACTGACATTCTGACAGATTCACATTTAAATATTTGTTTTCGCCCCGTTGTGGTGCATAAGTACAAAGCACCCTTCGGAAGCATTGTTATTCGAGGTCCAAACTGCTGATTATGTGCTTTCTGACAGCAAAACTAGCAAGAAATGCAGCCAGAAAGGGCAATAATTGGTAAAATATTGCAGATTTACAGATATTTTTTGTATTTTTGCAAGCTAGTAAACAAACAACAGGAAAAAGCAGAAGAGGAAAAAGGACTGACAGACCACATTTGTCTTAACTCCTTTAACTCCTTAACTCCTTTAATTCCTATATCATACATCGAATAATAATAAAAAATAAATATACAATGAACTTTAACAAAATTCTTCAGTCATTGTTTGGCAACAAGTCAACTCGCGATATGAAGTTGATCCAGCCAATCGTAGAGAAAGTCAAGGCAGAATACCCTAAGATGAATGCCTTGAGCAATGACGAACTTCGTGCAAAAACAAAGGAACTCCAGAAGTACGTACAGGAGTACGCTAAGGAAGAGAAGGCTAAGATTGCCGAACTCAAAGCTAAGATCGAGGACACTCCAATCGACGAGCGTGAAGGTATTTTCAACCAGATCGACAAGTTGGAGCAGGAAGCACTCGACAAGTATGAGGTTGCACTCAACGAGGTTTTGCCTCAGGTTTTCGCTATCGTAAAGGATACAGCACGCCGCTTCGCTGAGAACGAGGAGACCGTAGTTACTGCTACAGACTTCGACCGCGAGCTGGCTTCAAACCCAGCCAACGACTTCGTGACCATCGACGGCGACAAGGCTATCTATCACAACCACTGGACTGCCGGCGGCAACGATATGAAGTGGGAAATGATCCACTACGACGTACAGCTCTTCGGTGGTGTTGTTCTCCACCAGGGTAAGATTGCAGAGATGGCTACCGGTGAGGGTAAGACCCTCGTAGGTACTACCCCTATCTTCCTCAACGCATTGACAGGTAATGGTGTACACGTAGTAACCGTGAACGACTACCTGGCTAAGCGTGACTCTGAGTGGATGGGACCTCTCTATATGTTCCACGGTCTCTCTGTAGATTGTATCGACAAGCATCGTCCTAACTCCGACGAGCGCCGCAAGGCATATATGGCAGACATCACCTTCGGTACCAACAATGAGTTTGGTTTCGACTACCTGCGTGATAACATGGCTACCAACCCTAGCGACCTGGTACAGCGCCAGCACAACTACGCCATCGTCGATGAGGTTGACTCCGTATTGATTGATGACGCCCGTACACCATTGATCATCTCTGGTCCTATTCCAAAGGGCGACGACCAGATGTTCGAGCAGTACCAGCCACTGGTAGAGAAGCTCTACGAGGTACAGCGCAAGCAGGCTACCGAGTTGCTCGCCGAGGCTAAGCAGAAGATTACAGAGGGCGGCAAGACCAAGAACCAGCAGATGCTCGAGGAAGGTTTCCTCTCACTCTACCGTTCTTACAAGGCGCTGCCTAAGAACAAGCCATTGATCAAGTACCTCTCTGAGGAGGGTATCAAGGCAGGATTGCTCAAGACCGAGGAATTCTATATGGCAAACAACAACCGTGAGATGCCTAAGGCTGTTGAGCCTTTGTACTTCGTGGTTGATGAGAAGCTGAACTCTGCCGACCTGACCGATAAGGGTACAGAGTGGTTGGCTAAGCAGGTGAACGATAGAGAGCTCTTCGTATTGCCTGATATTACTACACAGATGAGTGACCTGGAAGCTCGCACAGACATCTCAGACCAGGAGCGTCTGGATATCAAGGACGAGTTGCTGGCTCACTACGGCGTACAGAGCGAGCGTGTTCACACCTTGCAGCAGCTCTTGAAGGCTTACACCATGTTTAATAAGGACGATGAGTATGTTGTCATGGACGGTCAGGTGAAGATCGTGGATGAGCAGACAGGTCGTATCATGGAGGGTCGCCGCTGGAGCGATGGCTTGCACCAGGCTGTAGAGGCTAAGGAGCATGTAAAGGTAGAGGCTGCCACACAGACCTTCGCTACCATCACACTCCAGAACTACTTCCGTATGTACCACAAGCTCGCAGGTATGACCGGTACGGCAAGCACAGAATCTGGTGAGTTCTGGGATATCTATAAACTCGATGTAGTTGAGATTCCTACCAACCGCCCTATCCTGCGTAAGGACTTGGATGACCGTGTATATAAGACTGCCCGCGAGAAGTATCGTGCCGTCATCGATGAGATTGAGGAGACACGCAATGCTGGTCGCCCAGTATTGGTTGGTACCACATCTGTAGAAATCTCTGAGTTGTTGAGCAAGATGTTGAAGATGCGCAACATTCCTCATAATGTATTGAACGCCAAGCTGCACCAGCAGGAGGCTCAGATCGTAGCCGAGGCTGGTCGCTCAGTAAATGGCAAGGGTGCCGTAACCATCGCTACCAATATGGCAGGTCGTGGTACCGATATCAAGCTGACCCCAGAGGTGAAGGCTGCAGGTGGTCTCGCCATCATCGGTACAGAGCGTCATGAGAGCCGTCGTGTTGACCGTCAGCTCCGTGGTCGTGCCGGACGTCAGGGTGACCCAGGTTCTTCTGTATTCTATGTATCATTGGAGGATAAGCTGATGCGTCTCTTCGCTTCTGAGCGTATTGCCAAGGTAATGGACCGTCTCGGTTTCGAGGATGGCGAACGTATCGAAAGCCCAATGATCAGCAAGAGCATCGAGCGTGCACAGCGCAAGGTTGAGGAGAACAACTTCGGTATCCGTAAGCACCTCTTGGAGTATGATGACGTGATGAACCGTCAGCGTACCGTTATCTACGAAAAGCGTCGCCACGCCCTGATGGGTGAGCGTATCGGTATGGATATCGCCAACGTAATCTGGGACCGCGTACTGAACATCGTGAACAACAACGACTTCACCGGTGCCAAGGAAGAGTTCCTGAAGGTCCTCGCCATGGAGATTCCTTTCACAGAGGAGGAATACGAGAACGGCAGACGCGACGAGATGGCTGAGCGTGCCTTCCAGGAGGCTATGGCTGCCTTCAAGCGCAAGACCGACCGCATCCAGGCTACAGCAATGCCTATCATCAAGCAGGTGTATGAAAACCAGGGTGCGATGTACGAGCGCATCATGGTGCCTATCACCGACGGCAAGCGTATGTACAACATCGCATGCAACCTGAAGGAAGCTTACGAGACTGAGGCAAAGAACGTAGTGAAGGAGTTCGAGAAGAGCGTAGTACTCCACATCATCGATGATGACTGGAAGGAGAACCTCCGCAAGCTCGATGAGTTGAAGCACTCTGTACAGAATGCCAGCTACGAGCAGAAGGACCCATTGCTCATCTTCAAGTTGGAGAGTGCAAAGGTATGGGACGCTATGATCAATGATATGAACGACCGCATCGCCAGCATCCTGATGCGTGGTCAGATTCCTGTCATGGAGCAGGAGCAGCCAGTTCAGGAGGCAGCACCAGAGCAGCACACCCAGCAGAACTACGTAGAGAGCAAGGTGGATATCGATGCTGAGCGTGCAGCACAGGAGGCAGCAGCCAACCAGGATACCCGCGAGGGAGCTGACCAGGTGAACCGCACTCCATACCGTGCCGAGCACATGCCTCGTCCTAACGATCCATGTCCATGCGGCAGCGGAAAGAAGTTCAAGAACTGCCACGGCAGAAACATCTAATCACCAGAAAGGATGATAAGTGATGACAGCGAAATCTTGCCATCACAAGAAATAATGATAAGAATACCTAGATTTGATGATACTCTCATCATTTCTAGGTATTTTCGTTATAAATAACTTCATTGCTACCGAGTTGCAAATAATTATTAGTATTTTTGCAGTCGAAAAGAAAAAAGAGCTGGCAATAAAGCCAGTTTCTAGAGAAAATAAGGTTAATTCAAGGAAAGATATATGAAATTATCAGAACTTAAAACAGGTGAAAGCGCCGTTATCGTCAAGGTTTCAGGACACGGTGGCTTCCGCAAGAGAGTCATCGAGATGGGATTCATCAAGGGCAAGAAGGTAGATGTGCTCCTGAACGCCCCACTCCAGGACCCTGTGAAATACAAGATTATGGGTTACGAGGTGTCACTCCGACACAGCGAAGCTGACCATATCGAGGTGGTTTCCATCGAGGAAGCCAAAAATGATGCACAGCTCTGCAAGGCGGATGAAGAAGGCCGCAAGCAGGTAATCGATTCGCAGGCTACAGATGCCAGCGAGAACGATGAAAAGGCACTCGGCGACAAGATGCTCGTGGCTGAAAGAAAGGATTCTGCCAGCAACGAAGCCTTGGCAGAACAGGAAGCAGAAAGACTCCACCGCGTCATCAACGTGGCACTGGTGGGAAATCCAAACTGCGGAAAGACTTCATTGTTCAACTTTGCATCGGGTGCTCACGAACGTGTGGGCAACTATAGCGGAGTAACCGTGGATGCCAAGGTGGGCGAAGCTGAATACAACGGCTATCATTTCAACCTGGTAGATTTGCCGGGCACCTATTCTCTTTCTGCCTATTCTCCGGAAGAGCTTTATGTGCGCAAGCAGCTCATCGAGCATACGCCGGATATCGTGATCAATGTCATCGATACCAGCAACCTGGAGCGCAACCTCTATCTCACCACCCAGTTGATAGACATGCACATCCGCATGGTCTGTGCTCTCAACATGTTTGATGAAACCGAAAAGCGTGGAGATAACATCGACTACGACAAGCTGGGCGAGCTCTTCGGTATCTCGATGATTCCTACCGTCTTCACCAATGGTCGAGGCGTGGATAAGCTCTTCGAGACCATCATCGAACTCTACGAAGGCAAGGAAGATTCCAACGCTCACTATCGCCATATCCACATCAACCACGGACATGAGATAGAGCACGGCATCGAGCATATCCAGAAATATCTGAAGGCAGATGATTCCATCCGCCAGCGCTACTCTACCCGTTACCTCTCCATCAAGTTGTTGGAGAATGATAAGCACGCTGAGGAATACGTTAGTCATCTGAAATCGGCCAAGGAAATCTTCGCAGCCCGCAATGAGGCAGCCAAGCGTGTGAAGGAAGAGACTCTGGAAGATAGCGAAACCGCCATCATGGATGCCAAATACGGTTTTATCCATGGTGCATTGCAGGAAGCGGGCTATGAACCGGGTAAGGCAAAGGATACCTATCAGGTAACCCATCTCATCGACAGCATCCTGACCAATAAATATGTAGGCTTCCCAATCTTCGTCCTCCTGCTGTTCATCATGTTCTCAGCCACCTTCGTGCTGGGCGAGATTCCTAAGGGATGGATTGAGGACGGCGTGGCATGGCTGGGCGAGTTCATCAGCAATACAATGCCGGATGGACCAGTGAAGGATATGCTGGTAGATGGTGTGATTGGTGGTGTTGGTGCGGTCATCGTATTCCTGCCACAGATTCTGATTCTGTATTTTTTCATTTCTTATATGGAGGATTCGGGATATATGGCTCGTGCCGCCTTCATCATGGATAAGCTGATGCACAAGATGGGCCTACATGGCAAGTCATTCATCCCGCTGATTATGGGATTCGGCTGCAACGTACCTGCGGTGATGGCAACAAGAACCATCGAGAGTCACCGTTCCCGTCTGATAACGATGCTGATATTGCCATTGATGAGCTGTTCGGCTCGCCTGCCAATCTACATTATGGTCATCGGAACATTCTTTGCCATCCAATACCGTTCGCTCATCATGGTATCGCTCTATCTCATCGGCATCTTCCTTGCGGTGATATTGAGCCGCATCTTTGCCAGTTTCGTGGTGAAGGGCGAAGATACTCCATTCGTAATGGAGCTGCCTCCTTACCGCTTCCCTACCTGGAAGGCGATAGGCCGCCATACCTGGGAAAAGGGTAAGCAGTATCTGAAGAAGATGGGTGGCATCATCCTCGTGGCAAGTATCATCGTCTGGGCTTTGGGCTACTTCCCTCACAATGAGGAACTTGACAACCAGGCACAGCAGGAGCAGAGCTATATCGGCAGAATCGGTAAGACCATCGAGCCTATCTTTACCCCACAGGGTTTTGACTGGAAGTTAGATGTGGGCTTGGTTTCCGGTGTAGGTGCCAAGGAGATTGTAGCCTCAACAATGGGCGTGCTCTACAGCAACAACGACAGTTTCTCTGATGATCAGGATTACAACGATGAAGACGGAAAATACGAGGTTTTGAAGAAGCAGATGACTTCTGATTTGAAGAAGACCTACGGTTACAGCGATGCCGAGGCGGAATCTAAGGCAACGCTCACCGCCTATTGCTTCCTCCTCTTCGTGTTGCTCTACTTCCCTTGCATCGCCACGATAGCAGCCATCAAGGGAGAGACGGGCAGTTGGAAATGGGCAGGCTTCGCCGCCGGCTACACCACGCTCTTGGCATGGGTAGTATCAGCCCTGGTCTTCCAGATAGGAAGTTTGTTTATCTAAAATAACAACGTGAATTCAAGCAAAAAGGGTGTGACTAGTCGATTAGTCACACCCTTTTTGTTTGTTGCTCATAAGAATGATGTCCGTTCTTACCTGCCGGAAAAAGCAGGAGAAGCAGGAAAGTTCTTGGTAAGCCATAAGAAAAATGTTTCTGTCCCTAATAGAAATCTATGTTCAGCAGTGTTGAACCTATGTTCAGCAGTGTTGAACTTATGTTCAGCAGTGTTGAACTTACATTCAGCAGTGTTGAACATAGAAATCCATTAAGAAAAGAAACAATTATCATTAAGGGCAGAAACAATTACCATTAAGGATAAAAAGAAATATCGTGGTGGATAACATCACTATGAATCATATTCATCAGCAGTCAAGATATTCTCTTTTCCACCTTTGCGGCAACAAACGCGATCATCAGACCCAGGCAGGCGGCAATACTGACGGCGATGCGGAGACCGGTAGCCTCAGCAAGCCATCCGATAACCGGTGGTCCTACCAGGAAACCAAAGAAACTGATGCTCGAAACGATGGTGATGGCGATGCTCGCCTTGATGGTTCCCAACTTTCCCGCGATGCTGTAACAGATAGGCACCGATGAAGAAATGCCGAAACCTACCAGCAGGAAGCCCAAAGTGGCAGGAATCAGATAAGGCAAGGCGGCAGCCAGCCACAAACCACCCACAATCAAACCACCACAAACCTTCAATACCCTGGCTGGTCCATATTTCGTTACGAAACCATCAGCAAGAAATCTACCCAGAGTCATCGCTCCCATGCCAGCCACATAGCCCGCACGGATAAAAGCCTCATCAGGCTTTACTACTGATGAGAAATATACCCCACTCCAATCGTAAACAGTTCCTTCACAGAACATGCCGGCAAATCCCATCAATCCCAGAAGAAACAGAATCGGGTCAATGGTCTTGAAAGAGAACTTCGGAACATCCTCCTCTTCCGCCTTTGCCGTAGCATCATCTACCAGATATCTGAATCCGATGGCGATGATAAGAAGGCTCATCACCAAGACAGCTCCAAAGTGAACCTCTATCGGAAGCAGGGTATTGGCAAAGACTGCGCCAATGATACCGCCCGAGAATCCGCCCAAACTCCACAAGCCATGAAACGACGACATGATGTTGCGCCCATACATCTTCTCTACCAGACATGCCTGCGTATTGGTAGCGATGTTCATCAGATTTGCCATCATTCCGAAAGTCATCAGAGAAAGAATCAGCTGGAATACCGTACTGCTGCTTCCCATACAGAACAACACGAAAGCATAGAGCACCTCAGCAAGCAGAATCATCTTCCTGCTGCCAAACTTACTCACCAAAACGCCCGAAAAAGCCATCATCAGAAGCTGACCGATAGGAATGGCGAAAAGCACCGTTCCCAACTGTCCGTTGCTTAGATGCAACATCTGCTTGACATCAGGAATACGGCTTGCCCAACTGGCAAACACCACTCCCGGTACAAAATAGTAAGCCGCAACCGCCACTCGCTTGCGAACCAAATCACTCAAATGATTCAAACTTACAGTCATCCCTCTTAATACCTTATTTAATAATACCGATTTTTTGTTTTCGGCTGCAAAATTACTAAAAAAAGCAGAAAAAGAACGATATTTGAACAAAAAATATAGCTTAGTATGAGATTTTTGCCGTACCTTTGCGCCTAGAAAGAGATTAAAACAAACCAGCAATGAAGAAACAAACAATGATTACCCTGGCACTCGCCTTGACTTTGGCAATGCCAACCATGCCCGCCTTTGCCCAGAAGGCGATGAGCAAGAAAGAAATCGCCGAAAAAGAAAAGGCTTTCAAGAACCTTCAGCATCCGTGGAAAGGAAAGAAAGTGGCTTACTTCGGTGACTCCATCACCGATCCGAACATCAAGGCTTCTAAAGTGAAATACTGGGGATTCCTGCAGGATTGGCTCGGCATCACCCCTTACGTTTATGGTGTAAGCGGCAGACAGTGGAACGATATTCCCCGACAGGCTGATCTACTCCAGAAAGAGCATGGCGATGATTTTGATGCCATTCTCATCTTTATGGGAACCAACGATTATAACAATGGAGTGCCTATCGGCGAATGGTACACTGAGACTTTCGACAGTGTGAGAGTAGCCCTTCACAAGCCAAGCGAAATGGTCCAGCGTCGCCACCGCCATTTTGCCATGGATAAGAACACCCTGAAAGGTCGTATCAACATCGCCATGTCGAAACTGAAGCAGATGTATCCTACCAAGCAAATTGTGGTGATGACTCCTGTGCATCGTGCCCTCTTTGCCAGTGGTGACAAGAACATTCAGCCAGATGAGATGTACGAGAACGTTCGTGGCATCTTCTTCGATGAATACGTGAAGGCGATTAAGGAGGTGGGCAATGTTTGGGCGGTGCCGGTCATCGATCTCAACTCCCTTTCTGGTCTCTTCCCTCTTTACGATGCAGGTGCCCAGATGTTCAACAAGCCGGATACCGACCGTCTTCATCCTAATGATGCCGGCCATTCCCGTATGGCAAAGACCATCATGCAGCAGCTCTCTGCCCTGCCTTGCGTCTTCTAGAGAAGGGGCAATTTGTATTCTTCAGTGACCCAGATGGTTTGCCGATAGAATTGTATGAAAAATAAAGATTCCGTTTCATCGTATTTGATAGAATGCAGCAAATAAACATCCAATATTACAACTCGCCCTGCGGAGAGTTAATTCTGGCATCTGTGGGTGATGATTTGTGTCTTTGTGATTGGAATGAAATGCCATGTGCAGAGCGCAATAAGCTTCGGGTTTCGCAGTATATGAAGGCTGAGTTCAAAATTGAGACAACCCCTATCCTGGAACTTGCCAAGAAGCAGCTGAATGAATATTTCACCGGCATCCGCAAGATATTCGATATTCCGTTGCGTCCTATAGGAACCGATTTTCAGAAAAAAGTATGGCATGCATTGCTCAACATACCCTACGGAGAAACAAGAAGCTATAAGGAAATAGCCATAAGTATGGGTAACCCCAATAGCACAAGAGCCGTGGCTGGTGCCATCGGAGCTAATGGCATCAGCATTTTCATTCCCTGCCATCGTGTTATCGGTAGCAATCATTGCCTTACAGGTTTTGCCGGAGGATTAGACGCAAAGAGAAGGTTATTGGAGCTTGAAGCAGAACAAAAACAGCATAAAAAGTTGATTTTCAAATAAGAGAGTAAAAAACAAATGAACAAAAGAAATGAACATCAAGTCTATAGGCAGTAAAATCAAGGGAAATCCTACGATGGTAGAGGGTACAGTGTATTCCATGCTCATCATCTGTAGCATTTCCCATTTCCTGAACGATATGATTCAGTCGATTATCCCTTCCATCTATCCGATTGTGAAGGATAAGTTCGATTTCTCGTTTGCACAGATAGGCATCATCACGCTGGTTTTCCAGATGACATCATCTATTCTGCAACCTTTCACAGGACTTTATGCCGATAAGCATCCCCGTCCCTATGCCCTCTCCATCGGCATGTGTTTCACATTGGTGGGGCTGCTCCTGCTGGCTTTCGCCGAGAATTACTTCCTAATTCTTCTGGCAGTGAGCGTTGTAGGTCTGGGTTCGTCCGTGTTTCATCCCACAGCATCGAGAGTGGCACAGATGGCATCGGGAGGCAAGAAGAGTCTGGCACAATCCATCTTCCAGGTGGGTGGCAATGGAGGTTCTGCAATAGGACCATTGCTTGCAGCCATCATCATCCTGCCTTTCGGTCAGCATGCCATCTCCTGGTTTGCCCTTGCAGCCCTACTGGCTGCCATCATCATGGTAAGATTGGGAGTCTGGTATAAGGCACGATTGGCTTACGTGGTGAACCATCCGCAGAAACAACCGCTTCTCAACACCCATATCTCTAAAAGGGTGAAGTATTGGGCTCTGTTCATCCTCATCATGCTCGTGTTCTCCAAGTATTTCTATACAGCCTGTATTACGAGTTACTTCACCTTCTTCCTGATAGATAAGTTCGGGGTTTCGGTACAGACTTCGCAGCTGTGCCTCTTCGTATTCCTTGCCGCCTTTGCCATAGGTACCGTAGCAGGAGGCATGCTGGGTGACAAGTTTGGCAGAAAGTATGTCATCTGGTTCTCCATTCTGGGAGCAGCCCCTTTTGCCATCGCCATGCCTTTCGTCAACTTCACGTGGACCATCATCTGTACCTTCCTTTCCGGCTTGATCATCGCCTCGGCATTCTCTTCCATCGTGGTATATGCCACCGACCTGATGCCAGATAAAGTGGGATTGATAGCAGGCATTTTCTTCGGCCTGATGTTCGGACTGGGAGGACTGGGTTCAGCTTTCTTCGGATGGCTAGCCGACAAGACCAGTATTGAGTTTATCTTCCAGGTGAGTGCCTTCCTGCCATTGCTCGGCATCATTGCAGGATTCTTGCCGAATACCCAGAAGAAAAGCATAGAAGAAACAGATGAATTAACAGATATAGAAGATAAACAGATATAGGAGATAAACAGATATGAAAAAAGATTCAAGGGCAAACCATGCTAGATATGTAGAGCTCAATTTGTTTCCTGAGGAGAAAGAAGAAGATCATCATAAAGATTCTGTCTCTTCAGAAAACAAGGAAAATCATACATCTCCAGACAAAGAGTATAACTTGACGGATCTGTTTGAAAGACTTTCCCAATCAGCATTCCGCAGCCGTTTTCACCTTTCGAAGAGGGATAAGGAATATATTGCAGAAAAGGGCTTGACAACCATCCATAAGCATGCAGAGGATTTTGTTGCCAAACGCCTTGCTCCAGCCGTAATACCCAATGACGGCAAGCAGATACCGATGAGAGGGCATCCGGTATTTATAGCCCAGCATGCTACAGGCTGCTGCTGTCGTGGATGTTTCTCTAAATGGCATCATATACCAGCCGGAAGACAGCTGACAAGAGAAGAACAGCAATATGCCGTAGCGGTATTGATGGCATGGATTGAAAAACAGGCTTAAAAAAGCATGAAGTTTTGGCAGCAAAGCATAAATTAATTATCCTTTGTTGCCAATTTTACGGAGTCTTCTGCCAACATTGGCAAAAACTGTTCGACGTATACGGTCGAATAAATTCTGCGTCATTTGCGAAATCTGCGTGACCTTCATCCGACCGCATTGGTCAAAAAAATCTGTGGTAATCTGTGAAATCTGTGGGAAACATTCCCCTACTTCCAGCAGTAATCAATGCCTCGCTTCTCGCACTCTCCTCGCAAGGCGACAAGGAAGTAACTGCGCTCGCTGCCCCAACCACGAACCTTGCGCTCGTGATCCACGGTCTGCTTCAAACGCTCATCGCTGTATGCGGCAAAACGGGCAGCATACTCTGAAATTCTTGACTCGGCATAGCCTGCATCAACAGTTGATGTCTCAGCATTAGATGCCTTTATTGTTGAAGACTCGGCATTAGCTGCCATTACACTCTCATTGTTCTTTAAATCTGAATTTGGATTCATAAAGATAATTATTTTAAGTTGTTAAACACTTACACATTCTTTTACCACCGTGGTTATCTCTATGCGAAACTCGGTTGGTGTGCCGCAACTGGGCAACTCTTAATGCTTGATTTCGGATGCAAAAGTACATCATTATTTTGAAACCACCAAATTTTTTCGGGATTATTTTTCTTGTTTTTTTCCTTCTTCTAAAGAAGAAGATTTTTCGGGGTAGCAGATAGCAAGAGAAATACCCGAATTGATTAAAAGAGATATACTCGACTTGATTGAAAGAGATATCCTTTAATGGTTAAACTTTCCTATATTTGCATTATAATAGTATTATAATAATAAAATTATAATTACCTTTGTAAATTGACAATCAGAAAGATACAAACAATTGAAATATAAAAACAAAGAAGAATATGATACAGCAAGTAGAATTTTCATTGCGCCCGCTTCCATGCGGCTTTCACCTCGTAACCAACGAGGTGATGAGGAATTTGCCGGCGCTGCCTAAGACGGGGATACTGAATCTCTTCGTAAGACATACCAGTTGCGGATTGTCGCTGAACGAGAACTTCGATCCGGATGTGAGACATGATTTGAAAGGTATCTTCGAAAGACTGGTTCCGGATGGCGACCCAAGATACCTGCATCAGGATGAAGGACCTACGGATATGTCGGCGCATGCCAAATCGAGCATGGTAGGTGTATCGCTCACTATTCCTATTACCAATGGCAGATTGAACCTTGGTACATGGCAGGGAATTTACCTCTGTGAATTCAGAGAGGGAGGCGGAAGCCGACACCTCATCGCAACGATTATCGGGGAATAAATAACCGTTGCGACGAATCGAAGACGCCTCTATTTCCTGGATGAATCGGAGGCGTCTTTATCAATTTCACGGAAAAGGCCGAAGTATCTCTTGCATACCCAGACGATGCCGACAACCATTGCTATGACGAGGATTCCTCTTAAAATTCCACTTAATATCTTTGGCATACAATCCCAAATAGGCAGAAGATGCATCGCAAAACCTAAAACCGCCGTCAATACCAACACACCGATGGTCAAGAGTTTCTCGTTTTTGATAACTGGCTCAGGATTCTCTACTTCTACCAGGTTTCTCAACTGGTATATCTTATAAAAAAAGAATACACCGTTCAGACATAAAAGAACACAGCAAACGATCACTCCACCCACAAATACAGGCTCACTTCCGATAAAATCCATACAACTAATCCATAACCAGAAGAGGGCTGACCATAAAGCTGCATAGCGATCCAACAGAGACAGGTAATATACCTGTCTGGCATTGACTATCTTGACGAAAGGAAAGTCATTGGCCTTTGGATGATAGCTGTGAAGCAAACAAGCAATAGGGAAAAAAGTACCCATTCCAGCCAACAGAAGAAGATAAGGCAAATCATCAGATGTGGCATGAATGATGTTTCTGATGGTGAGCAGCCACATGGCAAGAACCAGGATTCCTACAATAAATTCAAAGACCCTGGCACTTGTAGAACGATAGATCTTGACTTGCGCAAAGATGCCTGCCTGCTCTTCCTTATCGCCATCCTTGAATAAATCAAGCACAAAAGTTATTATTTTATTCTTCATCTTTCTTTTCCCCTCCTATTTGATTTGAATCGACTTCTTCCTTCGTTTTCTTTGATGCAGCCTTCTTTTTCTTAGGCAGTCTGCCAGCCTTGCGCAGCGCTTCAGCGATGATCCATTGCAGCTGACCGTTGGTTGAGCGGAACTCATCCTCCGCCCACGCTTCAATGGCACTCATCGTTTCCGAATCAATGCGCAATATAAAACTCTTCGTATTTGTTTCCTTTTTAGCCATACCTTTTTAATGATTCAATGTTCCCGTATTTACTACAGGCTGGGCGGTATCATCGCCACAGAGCACTACGAGCAGATTGCTGACCATGGCAGCCTTCTTGTCGTCATCAAGCTCTACCACATCTTCATCGCTCAACTTCTGCAATGCCATTTTCACCATCGACACGGCACCCTCTACTATCTTCTCTCTGGCAGAGATAATGGCTGAAGCCTGCTGACGACGAAGCATCACGGCTGCGATTTCCGGAGCATAAGCCAGATAGTTGATGCGAGCCTCTACTACCTCGATACCTGCCATTGCCAATCGCTCATCGATGCGAGCCTCCAACTCCTTATTAATTTCATCACTTCCATCTCGAAGCGTAATCTGATTCGACTTTCCACCCTCGTCATCATCGTAGGCATACTGTCCGGCTACCTGACGGAGAGCGGCATCTGCCTGAATCTGGACAAAGCGGCCCAGCATGTTCATGATCTGTGCAGCAGAAGCACCGATGCCAGCCTGCCCCATAGAACCCTCAGCCATCGTCTGGGTATCAATCTCGAAGATAGCCTTGTAGGTATCCTTCAGTTTCCATACCAGCACCATACCAATCATAATCGGATTACCCGTCTTGTCATTCACCTTGATAGGTTCGGCGTCGAGGTTGCGCACACGAAGCGAAAGCTTCTTCTGACTGATAAACGGATTCAGCCAATAGTAACCCGGCTCTGTAAAAGTGCCACGATACTTACCGAAGAAAAGCAATACACGAGCCTGCCCCGGCTCTACCAGGATGAAACCGCAGACGCAGATAATGCTCAGGATGAGAAGCAGTACGCCGCAAACGCCACAGACATTTGCCAGCCAGCCTTCTTGCGAAACGCAGGCAAATATAAACAAGCCAACTCCAGCCAGGAAGCCGATGATGTTTAATACTAACATCAGGATGCCATTCAAGGTCTTTCCCTGATACGTAAATTCCTTATTCTCCATAATCTTACTCTATTTATTACGTTAATATTGTTGATATCATTTTGATATCGCAAATATACGATATTAAAATGATATCACAAGGGCAGAAGAAAAAGATTTCAAATACTTTAACGTAAAAAGGTCGTCGGGATGATACCCAACGACCTTTTCTCAGTTTTTCACCTATTTATATATAGAAAACAGTTTCTATCTTCATATAGAGATAGATTCTGTCTTCTATAGAAATATTATTCTATCACTTCCATTTCTTCCTCTTCTATTTCCTCCTTGATTTCCTTCTCTTTCTTTCCGAACTCAGGATCTATCTTCAGGAAAGCGGTAACCAGGAAGGTGATGGCGCAGCATGCCATCACGATAATGAAGAACAAGCGATAGCCTACCATATCTTTCAGATATCCCGAAACCATACCAGGCAACATCAAACCTAAATAAGAGATACCTGTGCAGATGGAATAATGGGAAGTCTTGAACCTGCCCTGGCTATAGAACAGCATGTAGAGAGTAAGAACCGTGAAGCCCAAACCATAACCGAACTGCTCGATAAAGAGGCAGCTCGAAACCACGATGATGTCGCTATTGAGTGAGTAACTCAAATAGATGTAAACCACATCAGGCAGAGTAATGGCACAAACCATCGGCCAAAGCCATTTCTTCATACCATCCCTACTCACCAGAATACCACCGATGATTCCACCCAGCAACAAACCGATCAGTCCCACAGTACCATTGGCAAAGCCATATTCCTGCGGAGACAATCCCAGTCCGCCCTGCGAATTAGGACGAAGGATGAAGGTCTTGGTCATCGTATTCAAGAGTGCTTCCGGGAAACGATAGAGCAGGAGGAAGAGCATCACACAGATGGTTTCTCCCAATCCGAATTTCACAAAGAAGGTGCGGAACATATTCTTCAGTTCGTGCGCCACTTCGCCCACCGTTCTATCGGTCTGCACATCCTCCTTCGGACGCGGCATGAACCGGCTATGATAGAGCCACAATCCGATAAAGATACCTGCCAATCCGTAGAAGATAAGCGCCCATGAGAAGCGAATCTGGTTACGGAACAGCACCTGGAGAACACCAGCCAGCATCACCAGGAATCCATTCACGAAGATGATGGCAAGGCGATAGAAGGTATTTCTCAAACCCACAAACTTGGTCTGCGTATGCTCATCCAACTCTATCATATAGAAACCATCCGCCGAAATATCGTGGGTGGCACTACAGAAGGCGATGAGGAAGAAGAAACACATCGTTGCCTGGAACCAGAAGGCAGTAGGCAGCGAAAAGGCGATTCCGGCAAGAGCTGCTCCGATGAGCGCCTGCATCGTCAATACCCACCAGCGCTTGGTCTTCAGCAGGTCGATGAATGGACTCCACAAGGGTTTGATAACCCAAGGCAGGGCGAGCCATCCGGTATAGAGACCCACCTCAGCATCGGTCAAGCCCAACTGCATATACATAACCACAGAGAGGGCTGTCACGATAACGTTAGGCAGTCCTTCCGCAAAGTAGAGTGTCGGAATCCAAGCCCATGGATTCCGACTATTTTTCAATGTTCCCATTCTACAGCTTTATTTATAGAGTTTCTTGATTTCTGCACCCTGATAGTAGTGCAGGAGGATAGCATCATAGAGATACCCCTCCTCGCCCATCATCGCAGCACCAATCTGACAGAGACCTACTCCATGGCCCCATCCTGCACCGATGAGTTCGAAACGCTGAGGTACTCCCTGCTCATCTTCATCCTGTTTATCTACCACAAAAGCAGAACTTAAAAGATGAGAATCGCTGAGTGCACGTCGGATTTCGAGTTCCTTACCGATGGTGAAGGTCTTCTCGGTACCGATAATCTGGAGTTTGCTGATTCTTCCACTCTTACCTCGCTCAACGGCCTTCAGGTCGAGGATGGCACCAAAATCCATCTTCAGTTTGTCAGCGATAAGCTGCTGGAGTTTCTCCTGAGTGAGCGTTACCTTCCAGCGATAGAAATCGGCAGTCTCCTGGTCATAGTCATTCAATACCTGCGAAAGAATCTTCTTGTCTGTCGTATTGCAGAAAGCAGGTGGGTTCGAGCGAATCCACTTCTCAGCCTCTTCCTCGCTGGTAAGATCAGGCATAACCTTTGCATCCTCTACACCCAAGGCAATATCCCTTACGGCTGTGAGATAATTCTTCGGCGTATTCTCCCAGCAATACTGGAACTCTTCGGTAATACCGCCACAACACTTCGAGAATCTGGCATCACAAATCTCATCACCATCCAGCAGAACCTGTCCTCTGGTGAGTCTTACCGCCTCTGCCACATGTGGTGAGGTTTCCTTCGTAATTCCCTGATAACGCTGACAGTGGTCATCGGCACAAACATCGAAAAGAGTATGATCTTCGCGATCATACCAACGGATGAGCATATCCTCCTTCTTCACGAAAGAGAAGAAATTGTTGCCACTCTCCGCCACTTCTCTGCGATGCTGCATCTGAGCCAAAAGCCAAGAGCGGGAAATCACGGCGTGCGCCTTCAGGAGTTCAAGACTGGATGTGGCACTCATCTCACTGCTGATGACACTCTCCAAATATTTTTCTACAGGCAGCTCATTAATGGCTAAAATCTTATCAGATTCTACCAGGAATCTCAGCGTACCCAGGAAAGTCTGGGTTTCCTTGCGCTCCCAATGGAAGTTCACGCCGATGGTTACATCACTCAAGGAGAAAGAGGCATTCGAGCTCTGCGGATGGAAAGTCAGTGAACTATACTGATTTCCATTCCAAAGCACACCACCTTCAGAAAATTCCACCTCCTGCTCACCAATCACGATTTCTCCCTTGGCAAGATAAGGTTTGTTGAGTATGAAATGAACCTTCTGGGCACTCACGATTCCAACAGTTACTTCCGGCTCCTTACCATTATTATATAAGGCAGAAGTTCCGACAGCAGCCTTAGCCTCCTTTGCCGCCTTCAACTTGTTAACGATAGTTTCTACCTTCTCTGGACTGATACCGCATTCCTGCAAGATAGCAGTAGCCTTTTCATCGGTGAGTTTACGGAAATCTTCCTCACGAGGAGTAATGATGAGTCCGCTCATATCGAGTGCTCCCGGCGAAACCATCACCTGTGCATCCCCTTCAGCAAAGTAAGCATCTGGTCGATGTTTCTCTCTTGGGATAACCACAGTGATGAATTCTTCACACTTACGCCAGGCAACGATGTTCATCATTGGCTCTTTCTCGTCGCCACGATGAGGCAAAGCCTTGTAAAGTCGGCGGAAGAGGGTTTCATCACTCTCTTCGCTCTTCGAGATGATAACAAAGGCTGGCACGATGAAATCGCGAACCAATGCAATCTTCTCATCATCATTCAGCGAGATGATATCGGTAAGATTACGGGAAAGACGCTGCCAGTTTGCCTGCAAAGGAAGAAGTCCACTAGAACCAGCCTGGAAATGCAGGTGGTCTGGAGCAGAAGCTCCACACTTCGGACCATTATAGAATACCATCAAGTCGCTGTGCAGACTCAGGAATCTGTGCATCTCACCATAGTTCTTATAAATGAGCTGATACTGGTGTTTGCGTGCCGGGATCGTGAAATGGATTGGCAAGATAGGGAACGGATTCACCAACAGCTGGAACTTATCGTCTATCTGCTGCACCATCTGTTCTTCCGGACGATTGGCAGCACAGAGGAAGCAAGGGCGCTCGCTCAATGCCTTCTTGTCGATCTTGGCTCCCGTGCTTACCATACGGGCCGGATTCCACTGCAACTTCACAAACTCAGAGAGTGTCCTGGTCTCTACGTGCTTGAGGTCGCGATAACGATGGCGTGCCTCCCCCCATTGCTCCAACTGTCGATTGAAGAATCGGGAGATACTGCTATCTTCCATGATATCAGCCTTTCCCAACAGCATCTGCTGACGTGCCTTCAACTCCATGGTGCGCAAACGGTCTTTATAAAGATTATTGGCGTTCACCTTTTCTATACTAAGGGCAGCATCAGAGTTTCCTCCCCAGCGACGACAGAGGTAGAGTTCCTCATAGATTCTGCCGATGCGGTAGCGGCGAGAGAAAGCCAAGCCCATCGCATAGTCCTCGCCATAGCTGGTATTAGGAAACGGTATCTGTCTAGCCAACGGGGTAAAGAAAGCACGAGGAGCGCCTAATCCGTTGATGCGCAAGGCATTGTTGCAGCCATTCTCCTCAGTCCACTCCTTATGGTCGATAAGTCCAGGAGGAAGGGTCTGCAGATCGAAGTTGCACATACGATAAGAACCCACAATCATCGCAGCCTTCTGCTGATGGAAAGCATCTACTATCTTCTGCAGTGTATCGGTAGAAGAATAGAGGTCATCGCTATCGAGCTGAACGGCAAACTTTCCGCAAAACTCGCTAGAGATGGCCAGATTCCAGCATCCACCTATTCCAAGGTCTTTGCTTGTAGGTTGGAGCAGGAAGAGACGTGGACTATCAGCTATTTTCTGCACGATTTCACCGGTACGATCGGTAGAATGATTATCTACGACGATGACATTGAACTTGAAATTGGTCTTCTGGCTCATTGCACTAAGCACTGCGTCTGCGATGGTCTTCTCTCTATTGAAAACTGGGATGATGACGGATGCCTCATATTCAAAGTCCTGCTCATCAAAATTCGGCTGACGATAGTAACAGGTATCAATCAGAGCGCCCAATTTGCCAAGATGCTGGGTACAAGCCTTTTCCATTTCTATCTGCACCTCCCTGTTACGAGGATTCACATAGTCGAACTGCTTCTCACCGCTCTTGCGATTGTCTCTCTCAGTCTCGGTATAGAGATACTCATTGATATGGAAGATTTCTCCCACTCTACTCAGATAAAGTCTCAGGTCGTAGAGACCTGCATAGAGGTATTCCTGACGATCGCGCTGAGCTACATAATCACGGAGAGCCTGTGCCTTGATGAGCCAGAGGCTTCCAAAATCGAAATCATCACGGAGTGAACCCTGCTGATAATCGATTACAGGATGCTTTTCCAACTTAGAAACTCTCAGTGATTTCTCTAGCTCAGAAGCATCTTCACCCAATGAAGCCTGGAACTTGGCTGTTTCCTCCTCATCCAACACCTTCGTATAATGGTCGGAGTAAACCATCACAGCTCCCGTGTCATCAGCCACACGGAGAAAACGCTCCAATGCGAGATTGCCCCATTGGATATCTGTATTTTTGGTACAGATCAACACATAGTCGGCATCGGTGTTCTCAGCGATGCTCTCTACTGTGTTAGAACTCTCAAGGCGGTCAACGGCAATGAAGGTGCAACCTTCCGGCACCGGATGCTGGGCAGCGAAGTCAGCGCTCACCAGGAGGTTGATATGCTGTACTGTTTTGTCTTCGTGAAGATCTATGGTCGTAAATCTAGCTTCCTGTAGGTCGTCACAAGGCAAGAAAAGATCTATTTTTTCTCTCATTTTCACCTTATTTTAGCTTATTATATTAAAATATGTGGCAAAGATACGAATTTTTCAGCAAAAAAGCGTATCTTTGCAGTATGAATAATGAAAAAAAATATCTTTTAGGTCTTACACTTGCTGAATTGAAGCAGGTGGCTAAGGATCTCGGCATGCCTGCCTTCACCGGCGGGCAGATGGCGAAGTGGCTCTATGAGCAGCACGTAAAGAGCATTGATGAGATGACCAACATCTCGAAAGCCAACCGTGCCAAGCTCGCTGCCGAATACGAAATAGGATGCGCAGAATTCTCTGACGCACAATACTCTGTGGATGGTACCATCAAGTACCTCTTCCCTACCCGAAGCGGCAAATTCGTAGAAACGGTCTATATCCCGGATAAAGACCGTGCCACCCTCTGCGTTTCATCACAGGTGGGCTGTAAAATGAACTGCCTCTTCTGCCAGACAGGAAAGCAGGGATTCGAGGGTAGCTTACCTGCCGGCGACATCCTGAACCAGATTTACTCGCTGCCTGAGGTGGACAAGCTCACCAACATCGTATTCATGGGACAGGGCGAGCCGATGGACAATCTCGACAATGTGCTTCGTGCCACTGAAATTCTCACCGCCGATTACGGTTGGGCGTGGAGTCCGAAACGAATCACTGTAAGTTCTGTGGGCGTGAAGAATAAGCTGAAGCGATTCCTGGAAGAGAGCGAATGCCATGTGGCAATTTCAATGCACGACCCGATACCATCAGAACGTGCAGAACTGATGCCTGCTGAACGCGGAATGAGTATAGAACAGGTGGTAGAGCTTCTGAAGAACTACGATTTCTCTCATCAGCGCCGCCTGAGTTTCGAGTACATCGTATTCAAGGGAGTGAACGACAGTATGCAGCATGCCAAGGCCATCATCAAACTGGTGAAGGGGCTTGATTGCCGTTTCAATCTCATCCGCTTCCATCAGATTCCCGACATCCCGCTGCAGGGGGTGAACGATGAGAAGATGGAGCAGTTCCGTGATTACCTCACTTCCCACGGTGTTTTCACCACGATCCGTGCTAGCCGCGGCCAGGACATCTATGCAGCCTGCGGTCTGCTCAGCACCTCGAAAAAGATCGGAGAAATCCGACATCATGAGGATGAGAAGCAGAAAGAGGAGATGTAGAGAGAATAACATAATGGTGAGAAAAACGATAACGTTCCTTTTCCCGTTCTATCTTATATTCATTCTCCTGACAAGTTGCGATATAACAGGTAAGAACAGGAAAAAGCCAGCCAGCACGGGACAACCTTACGAGGTGGTACTCGAGGGTGATACCGACAGCATCGTGACAAAGATGCTGACGGAGGATGTGACAGGACTGCCCCAACCCGAACCACTCTGCCGACTGATTCAGGTAAAAAAGGGCAAGACCCAGGGCAGCTATCTGCTCGTCAGAACCCGAATCGTCGTGAATATCGGAGAGCGGGATTTCTCCGTCAGGCTGAGCCACGACGAAAATGCTGCACCGCAGAATATCATCCGCATTACAGCCCGCTCGGTACAGCAGTTGCGGGAAAAGCTCAATGGCGAAAAACTCCGCCAAATCGTGAATGAGGTAGAGTTGAAACATCTGGCAGATATCATCTCCTGCAACCCCAGCAAACAAAACAAGGAGATGCAGGACGAAATCAAGAAGATGTTTGGAATTGACATGAAGATTCCGGTCTCGATGAACGCCAGCAAAAAAGCAAAAGACTTCATCTGGATCTCGAATAATGCAAGTACAGGAATGCAAAACCTACTCGTGTTTAAAGTGAAGAGTGAAGAACGAAGAATGAAGAATTCAAATGCAGTTCCTGCAGATGATAAAGCTCAGATAGACAGCATTCTTAGAACCAACATGCTCGGCGAAACCGACAGCATGTATATGGAGATTCCAGTTCTTTCAGAAAGAGGGCTCTGGGAGATGAAGGGGGATGCCATGGGAGGACCTTATGTCATGCATCGCATTCATAAGTCAACAAGCCAAGCAGAAATTCAGCAAGGCTACGACCTCTACATCATTGGCTTCGTCTATGCTCCCGAAATGAAAAAGAAAATATTAATCAAGCAGCTCGAAGCTGCGATTTCTACTATAAAATAAGTATTAATGGACAACAAGAAAATCAGGGTGGCTATCACCCACGGAGATACCAATGGTATCGGATATGAACTCATTTTTAAGGCATTCAGTGAGCCAGAGATGTTGGAGTTTTGCACACCAATCATCTATGGTTCACCTAAAGTGGCAGCTTATTATCGCAAGGCGATGAATCTGCCAGCCCAGTTCTCTATCATCCAGAAAGCAGAAGATGCAGAAGATGGACGTATCAACCTCCTCGCAGCCGTAGATGAAGAGGTTAAGGTAGATATGGGTCTTCCTACTGATGAATCAGGAGCTGCAGCCATCAAAGCACTCGACCGTGCTATGACCGACTATCGCAACAATCTCTACGATGTCTTGATTACAGCACCAGTAAGCAGTCAGAACGTCAAGATAGAAGGATATACCTTCAAGGGACACAAGGAGTACATCGAAACATGCATCGGCGACCGCAACAGTTCCCTGAGCATCCTCATCGGAGACGACCTTCGTATCGCAGCTATCACAGAAAAGACACCTTTGGCTCAAGTAGCTGGTGCAATCAGTCAGGAAAGTATCGTGAGCAAGACAACATTGCTCTGGCAGACATTGAAGCGCGATTTCCTCATCACCAATCCACGTATCGCCGTTCTAGCCCTGAATCCTAGCATCAACGAGGAACAGAGCTGCGGCAAAGAGGAACGCGAAATCATCATCCCGGCTATCGACCACCTTGCTGACAAGGGAATCCAGGCATTTGGTCCTTATCCTGCAGACGAATTCTTCGGCAGCGGTTACTTCAGCGAATTCGATGGAATCATGGCAATGTACTACGATCAGGCAACCGTGCCATTCCATGCTCTTTACAACGAGGATGGCGTGCTCTACACTGCAGGCTTGCCACTTATCCATACCGCAGCCAACACAACTCCTTGCTACTTCATGGCAGGCTGCAACGAGGCAGACCCAACATCATTCCGCCATGCTATCTTCACGGCACTCGATGCTTTCCGCCATCGCGAAACAAGCGACGAGGTGGGTACAAACCCTTTGCCAAAACTCTATCACGAGAAGCGAGACGAAAGTGAAAAGGTTCGCTTCTCTATCCCTAAGAAGCACGCTCCATCTCCATTCCCTTCAAAGAACGGAAAACAGGGAGCACCAAAAAACAACGAGCAGAAGGAGGCACAGAACAATGCTCCAAGAAACAATGAGCAGAAGGAGGTACAGAACAATGCTCCAAGAAACAACGAGCAGCAAAACAACAACCAGAAAGCTCAACAGCCAAACAAGCAGAAGGCTGCACAGGCTGCTGCAGCACTCTCTGCTGTTCTCTCTGCAGTTCAGGCTGGTCAGAAGCCAGCTTCTAAAGAGTAAAAAACAAGGCGAAATTAGCTGCTGGAACTTGTATGTTTCCGGCAGCAATATCAGCCTGATACGTGACTAGAAATTAAGGAAAAAGAGCAGAAAGATAGGCGAAAAAGTTAAAAATCACCTATTTTCTGCTCTCCATAACCTATTTTTGGACGAAAAAAGCAGATAATTCAAAAAAAATATGTAATTTTGGCAGCTAAATGGATAATTCCGAACTTCAAAAGATAAAACAACGATACAATATCGTCGGAAATAGCGACGGATTGAATCGTGCTCTCGATGTTGCCTTACAGGTGGCACCGACAGACCTTTCTGTGCTCATCATCGGAGAAAGCGGAGTGGGTAAGGAAATCATTCCAAGAGTCATCCACGACAATTCTCCACGAAGAAGAGAGAAATACTTCGCCATCAACTGCGGCAGCATCCCAGAGGGAACCATTGACAGCGAACTCTTCGGACACGAAAAGGGTTCCTTCACTGGAGCCATCGGTGAAAGCGAAGGTTACTTCGGAATAGCCAACAAGGGAACCATCTTCCTCGATGAGGTAGGAGAACTCCCTATCCAGACCCAAGCCCGACTGCTTCGTGTGCTGGAAACTGGTGAATATATCCGAGTAGGAGGTACAGAAATCCGAAAGACCAATGTTCGTATCGTAGCTGCCACCAATGTGAATATGCGCAAGGCAGTGAGCGAAGGAAGATTCCGTGAGGATCTCTACTATCGTCTCAATACGATTCCTATCCAGATGCCTCCTTTGCGCGAACGTGGCGGTGACATACTCTTGCTCTTCCGTCTCTTTGCCATGCAAATGGCTGAGAAATACCACTTGCCGAAAATCTCGCTTTCGGAAGATGCCAAGCAACTAATGTTGAAATACAAGTGGCCAGGAAACGTAAGACAGCTCAAGAATATCACAGAGCAGATGTCGGTACTCTCAAAAGAAAGAGAAATCGGACTGGATGCACTTCTCCAATTCATCCCAAAAGATGAGGAGAGTACACAGCTGGCCCCGATTCCCCAACAGAGTGGAGGGCAGCACAGCTATGAAAGCGAACGAGAAATTCTCTATAAGATTCTGTACGAATTGAGAGGAAACGTAAGCGACTTGAGACGCGAAATGAACTCGTTGAGAAAACAACTTGATGAAGCACGCGGACTGAACGGTGCCCAAGGGTTCTCTCAATCACAACCGACAGACAATAGCATCATACCCGCAAACTATCCAATAGATGTGACACCATCTCGTACGTCGGATATCATACAGTCGCACTCGGAGATGCTGAACTCTCATCCAGACCTGATACATTCCCGACCAGAAGCTCAGGAAGTAGAGGCAGAGGAAATCAAGGATTTCGACAACGAAGAGATGAGCGAGAACGAATCGCTTAACCTCAGCAAACTAGGCAGGCAGATGATAGAAAAAGCATTGGAGAGAAACAATGGCAACAGAAAAAAAGCAGCCGACGAATTGGGAATCTCCGACCGCACCCTCTATCGAAGAATCAAGAAATACGGACTCGGAAATGATTAATGATTCATTGCTGGGAAAGACAATAATAAAGAATAAAAATATGAAGCACTTACGCGCGTACCTATATATAATAGGCGTCATATTGGTAATGGGAACTACTGCTGCCTGCTCCGTAAGCTACAAGTTTAACGGAGCCAGCATTGACTACACCAAGACCAAGACCATTCAATTGGCCGACTTCCCTATCAGAAGCTCGTATGTCTGGGGACCTATGGGTCCGATGTTCAACAATGAGCTGAAAGACAAGTTTGCCAGCAACACTCAGCTGCGCCAGGTTTCCCGAAACGGAGATTTGAAGATTGAGGGAGAAATCACCCAATACTCACAGCGTAACAAGTCGGTGAGTGCAGAGGGATATTCTGCACAGACCGAATTGAGCATTACAGTGAACGTCCGCTTCACCAATACCAAAAACCACAACGAGGACTTCGAGCGACAGTTTACCTCCGCCAAGACCTACGATACCACAAAGAGCCTGGCATCAGTACAGGAAGAGCTGGTTACCCAGATGGTAAAGGATTTGGTTGATCAGATATTCAATGCAACTGTAGCTAACTGGTAAAAAATTCAATGTTCAAAGAAAAAAGCAAAACATCGTGGAATTAAATAGATTAATACAACATCCTGAGGAAATGGACCGAGAGACGCTCTACGACCTACGTGCGCTCTTGGCTCTTTATCCGTACTATCAGACGGCTCGCCTGCTGATGTTGAAAAACCTATACCTGCTCCACGACCCCAGCTTCGATGAAGAACTTCGCCGAGCAGCCATCTATATCTCCGACCGCAAGGTCATCTTCCAGATGATAGAGGCAGCTCACTATCAGCTCAAGCGTACCCAGAATAAGCCACAAGGCATGGGCATTCTTGATGCCAAGAAGAAAGAAGATCGCACCAGCAGCCTCATTGATAACTTCCTCGACTCCATCCCTACCGATACCGAGGAAAATGAGAAGAAGAAAGAGAAACGCAAACCTACACCAGCAGATGCAGCAGTAGATTACGTATCATATCTGATGGAGACTGAGACAGAACAGAAGATGGAACAACCATCCCGTACAATCAGTCTCATCGATGACTTCATTGAGGAAGGCGGCTTTAATCTGGAGAAAATCAACGGCACAGAGGAATCTGAACCAAAATCATCAGCAGACACAGAGCCTGCAGAAGCAACACCTCATAATGAGTCTAGCGATAATGGCGGAATCTTTACAGAAACCCTTGCTAGAATCTACATCAAGCAGGGAAAGTATGAGAGAGCCTATCAGATTATCGATCGCCTGCATAAGCAGCACCCACAAAAGAGTGCCTATTATGTAGATCAACTCAGGTTCCTGGAGAAGCTGATACTGAATGTTAAGAAATAATATGCTCTGCAAAGGGATAAAAAATAAATAAAATAATAATAATAAAACTAGTTTTAAAATTAAAAAATGGCTTACACATTATTTGTAGTATTAATCGTCCTGGTTTCAATCCTGATGGTTCTCATCGTGTTGATCCAGGAGTCAAAGGGAGGTGGATTGGCATCTAACTTCTCTTCAACCAATTCCATCATGGGTGTACGCAAGACTACCGACATCGTAGAAAAGATTACATGGGGTCTCGCAGCTCTTATGGTAGTAATCAGCGTTGCTTGCGCATACGTTGCTCCGCAGGCAACAGGCGAAAATAGCGTTATGGAGGGTGCAACTCAGGAGCAGACTGCTCTTCCTGCTATGCCAGGTGCTAGCAAGGATGCAGCAGCAGGTGCTCAGAAAGCGGTTCCTGCAGCAGGTGCAGATGCTCAAAAGGCAGCTCCAGTAGTGCCAAATGGCCCTGCTAAATAAAAAAACAGAAAAAAGGTACGAAAAAATTTGGTGGAATCATTTTTTTTTCGTACCTTTGCACCCGCTTACAAGAAAATGGTGGACGTAGTTCAGTTGGTTAGAGCGTCAGATTGTGGTTCTGAATGTCGTG